>ERZ781275.540-NODE-540-length-42237-cov-5.045043_pt1 | contig 42237 bp, 42 predicted proteins | sample MGYA00375853_ERZ781275 | MGnify/ENA primary metagenome ERZ781275 (study PRJEB29790, sample SAMN03653691) | human gut metagenome | host: Homo sapiens | place: USA: Dallas, Texas | collected 2012-07-23 | study: EMG produced TPA metagenomics assembly of the Gut...
TGGTACCAGAGGAGTTGACGGAGGCGGACTTCTATAGCCGGGCTAGTGTCCAAGCTGCTTATGAGCAGGGCTTAGTACCACTAGGATTGGATATGGAGACGGTTGAATCTGTCAATTGGCAGTTAAATAAAGGAAATCTTCTTTATTTAACAGAACAAGAAACTCAAATGATTGCTTTTGTAAATCAAATTCAAAGGGGAATGCAGCGTGTAATTATACTCGCTCCTACTTATCATAATTTAAATGAGCAAAAGAACGTAATCCTAGCGAATGGGGGCCAAAATGTTTCAGAGCTTCTTGAAGATATAGAAAAACGTATTAAAATACGAACTAAGGAACGTAAGAATAATCATGAAGCGACAGTGATAATCTATCAAATGACAGAATTGATGACAGAACTTGATAGTGTGGATCAAGGACGATTAGCTTTTGTCTTAGAGAAAGGATTAAGAGCTGGCTATGCTTCTATTGCAATGACTTCTCCAAATATTATTCGCAGCATAGATGTTGCATCTAAGATTGCAAGAGGCTTTAAACAATCTTTGGTGGCTATGCGTATAAGCGAGCAAACAGTCTTTAGTTCTCTTAACAACCGTCCGATTCGTGAAGGCATCTTAGATTTACAGACTCATTATTATATTCTTGATAATACAGTACACAAGATTAAAGTTTTGATGAAATAACAACATTTATTTAAACTAAATTATAAAATAGAGAGGAAACAAAATGAACGGTTTTAATTATTTATATACCCCTATGACTTTTCCTGGTAATCCTTTTGGAGCATCAGCAGGTTTGAAAGCCAAAAAAGCACGGTTAGAGGCCATCAAGAGTAGGTTAGAAGGATATTCCTGCAATATTGATGATAAGCAAGTAACCAATGCATTGAATGGTTCAATAGGCGCGATTGGAAGTATGACCTTTAGTATTAATGGTGCTCTAGGTAGCGTTGCTGGAGATAAGTACGATGAAGAGCGTAGGCAAGAACAAACGGATATCAAAACTTTATCCACTTTATTGGATACAAAACGTGATACGATGGTTGAATTATTGAAGCTTGAAATCGCCTCTTTAGAAACTCAGATTTCGGCAGCTGTAGCTAGTGAATGGGAAGAATATCGAAATAATAGCTTACTTAAAACGCCAACGTTTAAGACGAAATAGAATAGAGAAGGAGTAGACAGATGAGTTATAGTGTTAAAGCGCATAATTTGGGTGGTATTCAAAGCTATGGAGAATCCATTACGAGTTTTTCAGTTGCACTAACAGCGGCAGCTGCCCAAACACAGCGATCCTTTACAGATCGTGTAGGAGGTCAAAGAGGAGAGGTGATTAATGCCTTTTTTGGTAAATTAAACATTCTGCAGGACCAAGTCTTTCAACAAGCTCCTGAAGTTTTAAAAACTTAAGGAGAAGGGGTCTCAGACTTTGGGCATACCGTCCAAGGCCTAGGATTTGGTAATTTTGCCTATACTGATAAAGGAGCTATTGACGGTATTGTTAATACACTAAAAGGCCCTCAGTATGAAGAGATGATTGCCAAGAAAAATGGCTTGAAATCTTTGATGGAAGAAGCGCAAGAGGCACTAGGTTTTGGGACTGTTGATTTCACAGGATATGATGAGAGAGCCCAAGCTTTCATTAATGATGAAGTTAATGCGCGTAACACCACCCATCAAGGCATTTCAGATGCGGATGATGCTTTAAAGAAAGTAGCTGAGACAGGTAAGGCAGCCTTTGAAGATTTAGCTGATACTATTCAAAATGCTCAAGCTGTTATAGGAGTTAGTCCAAAAGTAGTTTATCATGCTATTATGAAAGAAAATCCTATTACGGTAGAACAAGTAGATTATTTAGATATTATCAAGAATGAAGCGGATGCCGAAATTATGGTTGCAGCTTGGAATGACAATCTTGAAAGCACTCATGCCATAGCTTCATCATCTATTAGTGAAAATGGTTATTTGATTATCTCGACTGAGATAGCTATGGCTATGGAACAAGGGAATATAAATAAAATACAACGTTATTTTAATGGCTTTGGGAAGATATCCCCAGAAGAAACAAAAGCTCATATTGAAAATCTAAAAACGGTTAATGATAAGTATGCAGGCAAATTGCAGGCAATTCAAGCAGGTTTGAAAGAAGCTAAATATGATGAAAGCAATCCCGACATGATTGCGATGAAAAAAAGACTGCGAACTTTGAATAAATTTAACGGCCTTCTTCAGTCTGTGGAGGATCTTGGCTTAGGGTCTAGTTCGAGCGAGATTAATAATGGCATGCAAGGAGTTTACAAAAAAAACATTTCTTATGATTTCGAAATAGTAAAATTGGATGATAGTGACAATATTACGTTTAAGGTTACCAAGAATAATTCTCTTGGAGTCCCTGAAACTAAGATATACACAAGTGGTCTTTCAACTACATATTCGGATAAAGCACTTGAAGCTTCTTATAAGGAATTGACTGATATTAAGAAGCAGCAAGCTAGTGAACAAGTGGAGTTTTGGAAGTCTATGGGTGAATGGGCACTAGATCTAGTTCCTGGCGGTAAACCAACAAAGATAGCTATCGGAACCTTTAAAGTCATGTTAAATTCTTTGGATTCCTTTGACAAAGCGACAGCGATTGGCACCGCGAGCGAAGGGTTACCTGATGAGATTACTATTAATGGTAAAAAGATTCCGCTTGAGACTTTCAAGTCCGGTTTTAATAAATTTGTAGAATCTCAACAAACTTATAATGAAAATTTGTCAGAATTAGAAGAAAAAGAGATGGCAGCAAGAAATGATATTGTGAGAGGTTTTACCAATAAAGGGGCTTGGAAGATGGAAGAAAATAATGTACCAGATTTTGATTTATGGAAAGGCTACACCCCTGCACATAACACCAATACTATGAAGGTAGATGCGACTCATTATTATGATTACGATGCTTATATGCGTGAGCAATACTTGGATGATAAAGGAGTGAGTCAGTATTTAACTTCTGAACAGATGAACGCATATGTAGGTGACATAAAATACAAGGTTGATCAAGAGATTATTGATTATGTAAAAGGAAAATCAGACTTGCAAATTTCTAAGATGGATTCAAAACAACTAGAACAGTTGAAAGTAGCATTGGACAATATTCCTGGAGAAAGAGAAGAATTTTCAAAAAACTTTCTCTAGAATAATAAGTATCAGGAGGTAGCTCAATGAAATTGTCTAGAAAAGTTAAATTTCTGTTTACAATATCATTTGTCCTTTTGGCTTTGCCATGTATAATATACAAAAGTTACATAGCTTATTTTGTAGACCCTTATAAATCGCCAGTTTTAAAGAAGAAAATCGCTTCTTATGAATTCATCGAGGGAGGGAAAGGAGTTGTTCTTAAGTGGGAATATGATAGCCCTTTGGATTATTGGTTAACAAAATCAAATAAAAGATTGTATCCTCAGGATGCACGAGTGGGCGGAACAAAAATCGTGCAAGAGTATCGAAAGCTAAAGAGTGACGGAAATACTCATAATATTGCAGAAGAACAAGAATATTGGGGGATTACAGTCTATGATGCAGAGGGAGGCAAACTTATTTCTAAGGATTATGATGTTTTTAAAATGGTTAGGGAATATGATTCAAATACTGTCCCAAGTCGAATACAAAATAATGTTTATGTAAGTGAGGGTAGAGAGCTATTAGACATTTATCTGAAGACATCGGAAAATAATTATACAGAAGGTTTCCTTAAATCTATTGATTTGAATAGTGGTAAAATTGTGGATCCTGGTGATGGGCATGATAAATGGATAGCTGAAAGTTCTTCGTATTTTAGTCAGTTATTACCTTTATCATCAGATTATTTTTTACATAATTCAGCTTTGTATCTTAATAAAGGAAAAAAACTAGCATCTGATGCCCTTATCCGCCAAAAATATCCTGAAGCAGCTAAACTATTGGAGGATGAGAATGGTATGGTTGCTATTCTGACAGATAAGCCTAGTTTTGAGAGTAGTCTTCCAATTTTGCAGCTCTTGTATAAGAAAGATACGAATTTATTTGAAAATGTGACGATACCTGCAGATAACTCAGTAGATGGGCAGGAACATGTTGTTAAAAGTCAGGAAGAGTTCGTCAAGTATTATAAGTTTGAACAAGAATCACCTTATGAAAAGTGGCCAATCTTTTTGAGATATAAGCTTAAAAAGATTAACTACTTAAGATGAATAGAAAGGGTAATTAGATGAGTCGTAAAGAGATAGATGCAGAAAAGCTAACAGCCTGCAAAACTAGTATGCAGGAGATGAATAAAAGATTTGAAGGAGAAATTACGGGGCTAATCCAATCTTCTGCAACAGAGTCTATGCAAGGAGCAGAGGACGCCCTTAACAAAATGAGCGCAAATTTAGTGAAAACAGTTGATTCTCTGGACGTATATTTGAATCAAGTAGCTTATTATTTTTTGCAAATGGATAACGACTTAGCCAAAGGAATTGAGACTGAGACGTCAATGTTTACTTATTCCAATCCACAAGCTAGGCTGACTCCTACACAGAAAAAGCAGTATAATGTATCAAAACAAATGAAAGAAAATTATAAACTTCCGTAATTTCATTGCCCACCTGAATTATCAATTCGGGTGGTTTTCTTTTGCACCTCAGTTCTTTACCTTGCTCTTTTCCAAAAGTTTACAGTTTCTGCCCTAACCTTCCTTTCTTATGCTATAATAGTCTATAGAAAGTCGAGGGAATGATGAAGAAAATATTATTGGTGGCTCTGGTGCAGGGTTTGGCTATCTTTGTGATTACTGGTCTGCTTTGTTTATTTATGCGGGGGGATTTTTTCTTCCGTGCTTTGGCGCCGATTTTTGGTTTGGCAGCGGGAGGGTTTCGCTTCTTGACGGCCATGGTGACAAAAGCATTTGCGCCCAGCCTATATGAGGATGGCAAGAAAAAGGAATAATCTATAGAGTAGACAGTGGGTCTGAGGTCTTCGCCTCAGGCCTTTTGTCACAACTGTCAGTATTAGTCATGTGAAGCTTTAATATTTTTCAGAAAAAGAACGGACAGAAGGGCTTTCTTAGGCTCTTTGTGGTAAAATAGTAACAGAATTAAAAATTTGGAGAGTAAAGATGAAACGTTCTATGTATGCTGGGCGTGTTCGCAAGGAGCATGTTGGTCAGGAAGTCACTTTGAAGGGCTGGGTTGCTCGCCGTCGGGATTTGGGCGGTCTGATTTTCATTGATTTGCGCGACCGTGAAGGCATTATGCAGCTGGTCATCAATCCTGAGACAGTGTCTGCTGAAGTCATGGCAACCGCAGAAAGTCTGCGCAGTGAGTTTGTGCTGGAGGTGACAGGTAAGGTGGCTGCGCGTGAGCAGGCCAATGACAAGCTGGCGACAGGAAGCGTGGAGCTGCATGTGGAAAGCTTGACTGTCTTAAATACAGCCAAGACGACTCCTTTTGAAATCAAAGACGGCATCGAAGTGAACGACGATACACGTTTGCGTTACCGTTATCTGGACTTGCGCAGGCCAGAGATGCTGGAAAACTTCAAGCTCCGTGCCAAGGTGACTCACTCTATCCGCAACTATCTAGATGAGCTGGAGTTCCTTGATGTGGAAACGCCTTTCCTATCTAAGTCAACGCCAGAAGGAGCGCGTGATTACTTGGTGCCTAGTCGGGTTCATCAAGGGCATTTTTACGCTCTGCCTCAGAGTCCGCAGATTACCAAGCAGCTCTTGATGAATGCTGGTTTCGACCGTTATTATCAGATTGTTAAATGCTTCCGGGACGAGGACTTGCGCGGTGACCGTCAGCCAGAGTTCACTCAGGTAGACTTGGAGACTTCTTTCTTGTCTGATCAGGAGATTCAGGACATTACAGAAGGTTTGATTGCTCGTGTCATGAAAGAGACCAAAGGTATTGATGTTTCTCTGCCTTTCCCGCGTATGAAGTATGATGATGCCATGGCTCTTTATGGGGTTGATAAGCCTGATACTCGTTTTGAAATGTTGTTGCAGGACTTGACAGAGCTTGTCAAGGGAGTTGACTTCAAGGTCTTTTCAGAAGCTCCAGCTGTCAAGGCAATCGTGGTGAAAAATGCTGCAGATAAATACTCTCGTAAGGATATCGACAAGCTAACAGAGCAAGCAAAACAGCATGGTGCTAAGGGTCTTGCTTGGGTGAAGGTGACTGATGGTGAGCTGTCTGGTCCAGTTGCTAAGTTCTTGACAGACTTGACAAGTCAGTTGACAGAAGCTTTACAGCTTGAAAATAATGACCTAGTTCTCTTTGTGGCCGATACTTTGGAAGTGGCAAATGCTGCTTTGGGAGCTCTTCGTGTACGTTTGGGCAAAGAGCTGGACTTGATTGACCCTGATACATTTAACTACCTTTGGGTGGTGGATTGGCCCATGTTTGAGTGGTCAGAAGAAGAGGGTCGCTATATGAGTGCCCACCATCCGTTCACCCTGCCTCAGAAAGATTCTGAGCAAGAGCTGGAAGGCGACTTGAGCAAGGTACGGGCTGTGGCTTATGATATCGTCCTCAATGGTTATGAGTTAGGCGGTGGCAGTCTTCGGATCAACCAGAAAGACTTGCAGGAGCGGATGTTTAAGGCGCTTGGTTTCTCACCTCAAGAAGCTGCCGAGCAGTTTGGCTTCCTTCTGGAGGCTATGGACTATGGTTTTCCACCGCATGGCGGCTTGGCTCTAGGTTTGGACCGCTTTGTGATGCTCTTGGCTGGTGAAGAAAATATCCGCGAAGTCATCGCCTTTCCGAAAAATAACAAGGCTTCTGATCCAATGACACAGGCACCTAGTCCAGTATCGGTCGCTCAACTAGAGGAATTAAGTTTACAAGTGGAAGCACATGAAAAAGACTAATTTTTATAAACTCTTTCGCTATTATGTCCGCAGGTTTGCTTATAATTTTAAGATTTTGCGGTCTTTAAAGAGTATCTCGCGTGAGAAGTACGATGAGAAGATTTCTGCCTCGCTTGTCTATGGCTTTTTGTCAGCTGTCGCAGTCAATTTCTTCTTTCAGCCGGGACATGTTTATTCCAGCGGGGCGACTGGTCTGGCGCAGGTCATTACTGCCCTCAGTACTCGTTTCTTAGGTTTTACCATTCCGGTTTCTGTGACTTTTTACGCCATCAATATTCCGCTGATGATCCTGGCCTGGTACCAGATTGGGCATAAGTTTACCATTTTCACCTTTATCACGGTTACCATGAGCTCGCTTTTTATCCAGTTTGTGCCAGAAGTGACTTTGACTGATAATCCTATTATCAACGCCCTTTTCGGTGGTGTGGTCATGGGCACGGGGATTGGCTTTGCCCTTAAGTCCAGCATTTCCAGCGGTGGGACTGACATTGTTAGTCTGACTGTTCGGAAAAAAACGGGCCGGAATGTCGGAAATATTTCCTTGATTGTCAATGGGATTATTATGCTGATTGCGGGTTTGACCTTTGGCTGGGAGTATGCGCTGTACTCCATGATTACTATTTTTGTGTCTAGTCGAGTGACGGATGCTGTCTTTACCAAGCAGAAGCGCATGCAGGCTATGATTATCACTAGCCATTCGGATAGGGTGATTGATAAGATTCATAACAAGCTGCATCGTGGGGCGACAGTTATCCATGGCGCGGAGGGAACTTACAATCACGAAAAAAAAGCTGTTCTGGTGACGGTTATTACCCGAGCTGAATTTAATGAATTTAAGCAAATCATGAAGCATACAGACCCAGCTGCCTTTGTCTCCGTTGCAGACAATGTCCATATCTTGGGACTTTTTGTGGAGGAGTGAATAGTACACAAAAAAAAGAGACCTAGTCTCTTTTTTTATGATTTCAAAACAATCAACTGCTTGCCAGCTAGGCTGTAATTGTCAGCTAGCGGTGCAATTGGTTTTTGGACATCAATGGCTGGATACTGGAGATGCAATCTTTGCTTGTTTTTATTTTCGTAGTCAGCCTCTTGGTTGCCAAAGTTGATGACAATGGTCATGCTCTCTTTCCTGTCTTGAATTTTGTACTCCAATAAACTGTCTGTCAGCCAGTTGACCTGACAGGCTTGCTTGATAGCGGCGCTGGTTTTTAGATGCAGCAGCGGATGTGCTCTGCGAAAGGCAATCAGCTTTTTAAGAAAAGCAATATCCTCTGTGTAATGCAGGGAGCGCAGCCAGTCTAGTTTATTGATTTCGTCAGGCATATTGTAGGTGTTATCAATCAAATTTTTAGTCCGGAAAAATTCCTGACCGCTGTGGATAAAGGGAACACCTTGAGCTAGGAGGACGAGATGGAGAGCCAGCCGCGAATTGGCCAGCCGATCCCGCAGGGTGATAGCAGGGTTGACGATATCAAAGTAATCAAAAACCGTTGCATTATCATGGCACTCCACATAATTAATGGCCTGCTGGGGCGCTGTGAAGTGGGGCTCGCCTTTTAGACCAACATTGGCTGTCAGGACATTCTCAAGCTGACTGGCAGGAGTCTTGCTCTCGATTTGCCGGCCTTGGGCGATGGTCTGCTTGAGACTGTCGCGGAAATGGTCGCTGAAAAATCCATAATCTGGCAGCTGGGCAGCATTGTACTGATGAGCCAAATGCTCACTTGCCAGTCCAGTATCCATCTGCCAGCCTTCACCATAGAGATAGATGTTAGGATAGAGCGCCTTGAGCTCGTCGGCTATTTGCTGCATGGTTTGGATATCTAAAATCCCCATCAGATCAAAGCGGAAACCGTCAAAGCCATAGAGGCTGACCCATTGTTTGACCGACTGCTTGATATAGCGGTGGACCATAGCCTTCTCACTGGCTACATCATTGCCGCAGAAGGTCCCGTTGGTCCGGTAGCCCATGTCATTGAGACGGAAAAAATAGCCGGGCACGATTTTTTCAAAAGCATAGCTGTTGGCATCATAGACATGATTGTAGACCACGTCCATGATGACGCTGATATCAGCATTGTGGTAGGCAGTAATGGCCGCCTGCAGTTCTAAGATGCGGGCATAAGGGTCTCGCGGATTGCTGGCAAAACTGCCATCTGGGACATTATACTGGACAGGGTCATAACCCCAGTTGTAGACGAGCTCTGGATGCTTTTCATCAACGCTGCCAAAGTCATAGACAGGCATAAGCTGCACGTGGCTGATGCCTAGCTCTTTCAGATAGTCCAAACCGAACTTCTGGCCGTGGACGACTGGAGATTCGCTCAGCGAGGCAAACTTCCCAGGATAGGAGAAGCCAGCTTCTTTCTGCATAGAGAAATCACGGACGCTCATTTCATAAATGACGGCTTCTGTCGGATCCAGCTGTGTTTTCGCTCGTTTGATAGGCTTTTTAATCTTTTCTAAATCAATGACATAGCTGTTGCCCGAATTGACATCTGAGGATAGGGCGTAGGGATCGTGGACTTCAATCCATTTGCCATTTATCTTATGGAGATAAGAATAGGAGGAACCCTCTAAATCTCCCTCAATCCGGATATGCCAGACTCCCTTATCCAGACGCTTGAGATGGTGAACCTGGTCTTTGAGATGCAGGAGGACTTTTTCGGAAATCGGCGCCCAGAGTTTGAAATCGGTGGCTTGGGGACTGTATTGAGCTCCCAAATCGTCACCTGCATAGTCAAAAATCTCATCGAAAATAGGCTTTTTCACGATATGGCGGTACTGAAGGTCGGTATGGTTGCGGTCCTGGTCATAGACCTTGTAGGACTGCGTCAGGTCAATGGGCTCATTAGCCGACACGGTGTAGATAATCCGCTCTTCCTGATTGTTGATGTTTTTGATGGTTAAGGGGCTGGAGCTGTGCTTATCCTCCAGTGTAAAGTGGATGGAGTAGGCTTCAAAGCTCTTTTCCAGTTCGATGGTGATGATATTTTCGTCATCTAAATAGGCTTGAAAAATACGAAAGGCCATGTTTTTCCTCTTTCTTTGTCGGTTTCTCTTCGTGTAATTGTTTTGAGTTTAGGCTCTGCCCTGGGTTGGGACAAGGCCGTTCTGTGAATCGTTGATAAATGAGCAAAAGCACTCGGATTAGCGAGTGCTGATGCTATGCGGGATCAACTGGCGATAGCAGATTTGCTTGTCTTCTTTATTGTCCTTGATGATTTGGAAGAGGGTCCGGAAGGATTCTTTCCCAAGCTCAAGGGCATTGATATCGATATAAGCATCCACATCAATCCGTGGTTTGAGAGAATCAAAGGTGATAATGGGAATATGGTAGTCCTGATCTTTGAGATAGTGCAGAGCTCCTTCTGCTACCAAGGTATCAGAGGTCACGATGGCTTCAATCTCATCTAGCGGCAGCTCCTCCATAATCTTGTAACTGTTGTCTTCCAGAAGGAAACCGAAGGCAAATTTGATAATGCGTTCATCCAAAGGCCGTTCTGCTTCATTCAGGGCTTGCTTGTAGCCTGTGTAACGATCTTGAGAAACAACCAGCTCCTTATTCCCAGCCAGAAAGGCAATTTTCTGATAGCCCTTGTCAAGGAAATATCTGGTTGCGTCATAGCCAGCCTTGATATTGTCGTTGTCCACTAGAGAGATGAAAGGTGAGACAGCTTTCCCTAGGATAAGGAAAGGAAAGTTGTTCCTGACTGCAAAGTCGACCAAAGGATCGTCCTGCTTAGAATAAAGGAAGATCAGTCCATCTACTCGTTTTCCTAAAATCATTTGCTTCAGATTTTCCAAGCGGTGCTCTTCATCTTGCCCAGTGCTGATCTGGATGGCATAGTCATAGTCAGAAGCAATCTGAGAAATCCCCCGCAATACAGTTGGGAAGAAAGGGTTTTGATAGAAGACATCTGAGTCATCCGGCAGGACCAAGCCGATGACCTGGCTGGACTGGCTGACCAGACTTCTGGCATTGAGGTTGGGATGATAGTCCAGTTCCTTCATAGCAGCACGGACCCGTTTTTTGGTTTCTTCACTGATGGTTGATTTGTTTTGTACGACGCGGGTCACAGTAGAGGGCGACACGCCTGCTAGTTTTGCGACTTCTTTGATAGTAACTCGCATAAAAACCTCCTAAAGGCCTGCATTTGCTGGAAATCCTTTCTATAATATCAACTATTTTAAATCTACTAGTAGAAGCACTTGCTTTCTAAGAGTCATGCAAACCTCTGCCCAAAATGGTTCTTATAACCAGTGATTTTGCTTAACTATGATGGTCGAAAAAACAAGTATAAAGCAGTTTCTCAGTAAACGCAAACGTTTTCTGTTTGTAAGAACATTTTAACACAAAAAGAGAACGCTTGCAAGAAGAGAAAAACGGCAAATAATTGGGGCTGTAAGAGAGTCCTAAAAGAGCATTATATCCATTAACCAATAAATTGAAAAAAATCTCAAAAACCCCTTGCACTAAAAAAAAAAATAGGTTATAATCAAGTCGACGCAAACGTTTGCATTAAGTAAAAATGAAAAGGCGTAGAGGAAAAATAACGAGGTGACAAAATGAAAAAACGTCAAAGCGGCGTGCTCATGCACATTTCATCCCTTCCGGGCAAGTACGGTATCGGATCTTTTGGCCAAAGTGCTTATGATTTTGTAGACTTCTTGGTTCGCACCAAGCAGCGCTATTGGCAGATTTTGCCACTGGGAACGACCAGTTATGGTGACTCTCCTTATCAGTCTTTCTCTGCTTTTGCGGGAAATACCTACTTTATCGATTTTGATATTCTGATAGAAGAAGGTTTGCTGGATGAGGCAGATGTCAAGGGAGCTGATTTCGGAGATGATCCTAGAAAAGTGGATTATGCAAAGATTTTCGATGCTCGCCGTCCAATCATGGAAAAAGCAGTAGCTCGCTTCTTGAAAGCAGGCGATCTGCCTGACTATGAGAACTTTGTGAAGCAAAATGCAGCTTGGCTGGAAGTTTTCGCTGAGTACATGGCTATCAAAGAGCATTTTGATAATCTAGCTTGGACAGAGTGGCCGGATGAAGCTATCCGCCGCCGTGAGGCTGCTAGCCTCGCTTCATACCGTGAGAAGCTGGCTGACAAGCTAACTTATCATCGTGTAACCCAGTATCTCTTCTTTAAGCAGTGGTTAAGATTAAAAGCCTATGCTAATGAACATCACATCGAGATTGTCGGAGATATGCCAATCTATGTGGCAGCTGATAGTGCTGATGTGTGGGCACAGCCGCACTTCTTTAAGACAGATGCTGTTGGTAAGCCGACTTGTGTGGCAGGCTGTCCGCCAGATGAATTTTCAGAAACTGGTCAGCTTTGGGGCAATCCTATCTATGACTGGGAAGCTATGGATAAGGATGGTTATGCTTGGTGGATTGAACGCCTGCGTGAAAGCTTCAAGATTTACGACATTGTTCGTATCGACCACTTCCGCGGCTTTGAGTCTTACTGGGAAGTACCTGCTGGCTCAGAAACATCTGCTTCTGGTAAGTGGGTCAAAGGTCCAGACTACAAGCTCTTTGCAGCGGTTAAGGAAGCCTTGGGTGATTTGAATATCATCGCAGAAGACCTGGGCTTTATGACGGACGAAGTGATCGAGCTGCGCGAGCGCACTGGTTTCCCAGGAATGAAGATCTTGCAATTCGCCTTCAATCCTGATGATGAAAGCATCGACAGCCCGCATCTGGCGCCAAACAACTCAGTCATGTATACAGGAACCCATGATAACAATACTGTTTTGGGCTGGTACAAGGATGAGATTGACGACGCTACTCGCCAGTACATGGCACAGTACACCAACCGTAAGGAGTACGAAACAGTACCTCATGCAATGCTGCGTACAATCTTTGCTTCAGTCAGCTTTATGGCCATTGCGACCATGCAGGACCTGCTGGAATTAGACAGTGCAGCACGGATGAACTATCCATCCACAATTGGTGGCAACTGGACTTGGCGGATGACAGCTGAAGAGCTGAATCCAATCGTCGAAGGTGAGCTTTACAGCTTGACCAAGACTTACCGTCGTATGAATACCGATTTAATTAACAAATAAAGAACAGCTAATTAGACTTGAAGGGAGTAATCATGTCAAACTTACAAACTTATATCAAAAATACTTATTCAAAAAATCTTGCTGATTGCAGCAACGAAGAACTCTACCTGGCTCTTTTGAACTACACTAAATTAGCCAGCGCTCAAAAGCCAGTCAACACTGGTAAGAAAAAACTCTACTACATCTCAGCTGAATTCCTGATTGGTAAACTCTTGTCTAACAACTTGATCAACCTTGGACTTTACGATGATGTGAAGCAAGAGTTGGCAGATGCTGGCAAGGACTTGATCGAGGTAGAAGAAGTTGAGTTGGAGCCGTCTCTGGGTAACGGAGGCTTGGGCCGTCTGGCTGCCTGCTTCCTGGACTCTATTGCGACCTTGGGTCTCAATGGTGATGGTGTAGGACTGAACTACCACTTCGGTCTTTTCCAACAGGTTTTGAAAAACAACGAACAGACAACTCTTCCTAACTTCTGGCTGACTGAGCAAAACTGGTTGGTTCGCTCTAGCCGCAGCTACCAAGTGCCATTTGCTCACTTCACCCTGACATCTACTCTTTATGATATTGATGTGCCAGGTTACAAGACAGAAACTAAGAACCGTCTTCGTCTCTTTGATTTGGACTCAGTGGATGCAGATATCATTACAGACGGTATTGACTTTGATAAGACAGATATTGCCCGCAACTTGACCCTCTTCCTCTATCCAGACGATAGTGACAAGCAAGGGGAATTGCTCCGTATCTTCCAGCAGTACTTCATGGTTTCAAATGGTGCTCAGCTGATTATTGACGAAGCGATTGAAAAAGGCAGCAACCTGCACGACTTGGCAGACTATGCTGTCATCCAAATCAATGATACCCACCCATCTCTGGTTATCCCAGAAATGATTCGTCTCTTGACTGAGCGTGGTTTGGATCTGGATGAAGCAATTGCCATCGTACAGAAGATGACTGCTTATACGAACCACACAATTCTGGCAGAAGCTCTTGAAAAATGGCCTTTGGAATTCTTGAAAGAAGTAGTACCGCATCTGGTACCAATCATCAAAGAGCTTGACAAGCGCGTGAAAGCTAAATACGCAGATCCAGCAGTGCAAATCATTGATGAAGACGATCGTGTGCACATGGCGCACATGGATATCCACTACGGATACAGTGTCAATGGTGTTGCTGCTCTGCATACAGAAATCCTGAAAAACTCTGAGCTCAAAGCCTTCTACGATATCTATCCTGAAAAATTCAATAACAAGACCAACGGTATTACTTTCCGCCGCTGGCTCATGCATGCCAACCCACGCCTGTCTCATTATCTGGATGAGTTGCTGGGCCGCGACTGGCACCATGACGCAACTAAGCTCGAAGGCTTGTTGGAATTCACTGGCGCTGCAAATGTTAAAGAAAAATTGGAAGGCATCAAGGCTCACAACAAACGTAAATTGGCTCGTCACTTGAAGGAAGCACAAGGCGTGGAAATCAATCCAGAATCTATCTTTGATATCCAAATCAAGCGTCTGCATGAGTACAAACGCCAACAAATGAACGCTTTGTACGTTATCCACAAGTATCTGGACATCAAGGCTGGCAACATCCCTGCTCGTCCAATCACTGTCTTCTTCGGTGGTAAGGCTGCTCCTGCTTACACGATTGCTCAGGACATCATCCACCTCATCCTTTGCTTGTCAGAAGTGATTGCTAATGACCCTCAAGTGGCTCCGCACTTGCAAGTAGTTATGGTAGAAAACTACAATGTTACAGCGTCTAGCTTCTTGATTGCGGCTGGTGACATCTCTGAGCAGATTTCCCTAGCTTCTAAGGAAGCATCTGGTACTGGTAACATGAAGTTCATGCTTAACGGTGCTTTGACTCTTGGTACCATGGACGGAGCGAATGTTGAGATTGCAGAGCTGGTCGGTGAAGACAACATCTACATCTTCGGTGAAGATTCTGAGACTGTTATTGACCTCTACGCAAAATCTGCTTACAAGTCTAGTGAGTACTATGCACGTGAAGCTATCAAGCCATTGGTTGACTTTATCGTTAGCGATGAAGTATTGGCAGTTGGTAAAGCTGAACGCTTGGAACGTCTTTACAATGAACTGATCAGCAAGGACTGGTTCATGACCCTACTGGATCTGGAAGACTATATCCAAGTGAAAGAGCGCATGCTGGCGGACTACGAAGATCGCGATGCATGGATGGACAAAGTCATCGTCAATATCGCCAAAGCTGGTTTCTTCTCATCTGACCGTACTATCGCTCAATACGAAGAAGAAGTATGGCACTTGAATAGCTAATATTCTTTAAATCAAAACAAAAGCCGAGACATCAGTGTTTCGGCTTTGATTTTTCAATCGAAGATATGAATAAGGATTTAGCTATTGTGTGGGCTTCTGAAAAGGTGAAAGCCTCTTGGCCTTGTCAGCTTTTTCTTTTCGGTGTATAATAAGTGAAAATATTTCTTTACAGGAGGCGTTCATGAAAAAGAAACCAATTTATCTTTATGTTTTGCTGGGCTTGTCAGCAATCGGAACTTTACTGGGAGTATGGAGCCGTTTTTTCTCCAAGTTTTCTGAGGTAGATTATACACAAATCGGTTTCTCAAAAGAGTTGAGTGATCAGACAAATCAGTTTAATAAACTTTATTTTGAATTTCTTCGTGATGGAATGAATATGATTATTTTTTTCGTTATGACGGCTCTGTTAATAGCATCTATCGTCTTTTTGGTTAGAAAAAATCTGCAGATGGCTAATATTAGCTATATCGTTTATATACTAGTCAGTTTGTTATCTCAAGTTTACGTCTATATTTCATCGAAAGGAATTGTTGGCAAGGTATTTACAAGCCCTGAAAACATTGCAACGCATTCAAACAGCCTTCTTTTAGGAACAGTGCTGGGCTTTATTATCAGTTTAATTTATCTTTCCATCGTCGTCTTTAAGCTAATCCAGCAGCAAAAAGAGGCTGAAAAAGCGGAACTAGCTGCAAACGAATAAAATTTGACAAATAACAGATAAGTGCTTACAATTTTAAGAAGCAATATCTGTTATTTTTTAGAATGGAGAATAAAATGACAAAGGTTTCCTTGGTTTATATCAGCCTGAGCGGCAATACAGAGAGTTTCGTCCGACGGCTGACAGACTATTTGCTGGAGCAGCATCCAAGCCTAGAGATAGAGAAGATTCATATCAAAGACCTAGTAAAGGAAGGGATCCCCTTTTTTGAAATGGACAATCCTTTCATCGCTTTTCTGCCAACTTATCTGGAGGGTGGCAATGGTGTGGATAATGGCGATGTAGAAATTCTGACAACCGATGTAGGGGACTTTATCGCCTATGGTCAAAATGCTAGCAAGTGTCTGGGTGTCATTGGCAGCGGCAATCGTAACTTTAATAATCAATATTGTCTGACCGCTAAACAATATTCAGAGCGCTTCGGTTTTCCAGTTTTGGCCGATTTTGAAATGCGCGGCATGTTGGGAGACATTAAGAAGGTTACGGGCATTATTGAGGAGCTCTATCACATTGAAAAAAACGAAAACCAGTGAGGTTTTCGTTTTTTGATGTTTCTAAAGCAAGCTTACATCTTTTCTGGCGCTTCTACTCCTAGCAGACGCAAAGCTTCTTTGAGGACAACAGCTGTTGAGTAGCTGAGAGCCAGACGGCTGTCGCGCTCAGGGCTTTCATCCAGAATCCGTGTGTGCGCATAGTATTTGTTAAAGGCTTGAGCCAGACTGATAGCGTATTTGGCAATCAGAGATGGTTCATAGTTATCAGCAGCACGCTTGACAACGCGACCGAAGTCTTGGAGCAGCTTGATAATTTCCCAGCTTTCTGGATCGTTTAGGCTGTATGTAGCCTCTGCATCAGGCTGGAAGTTCGCCTTGCGCAGGATAGACTGGATACGAGCATAGGCATACTGGATGTAAGGGCCTGTTTCTCCCTCGAAGGATACCATAGCTTCCAAATCAAAGTCGTAACCATTGCGGCGGTCAGTTTTGAGGTCGTAGAACTTAACTGCTCCAACTCCAACTGCACGAGCAACAGCTTCCTTGTTTTCCAAATCTGGGTTTTTAGCTTCAATCTGACTCTTAGCCCGGCTGATAGCTTCCAGCAGAGTTGGTTCGAGAAGGATGATATTTCCTTTACGTGTAGACAGTTTTTGACGGTTCTTAGTTACCAGACCGAAGTCAACGTGAATCATGTCATCGCTCCAGTCAAAGCCCATCTTTTTCAGAACGGCCTTGAGCTGTCTGAAGTGGTTGGCCTGCTCTTGACCTACAACATAGACATTTTTGACAAAGTTGTAAGTGCGAGCTCGGTAGATGGCTGTTGCAATATCACGTGTGATGTAAAGGGTAGCGCCGTCTGATTTTTTAATCATAGCAGGCGGAAGGTTGAAGTCTTCCAGGTCTACAATGCTAGCTCCTTTTGACTCCTGTAAAAGCCCTTTTTCTTCGAGGATTTGAATCCCTTCGTCCATCTTATCGTTGTAGAAGGCTTCACCGTTTAGACTGTCAAATTCGACACCTAGGAGTTCGTAGATACGGTTGAATTCTGTCAGACTTTCGTCGCGGAACCATTGCCAGAGCTCAGTTGCTTCTGGGTCGCCATCTTCTAGCTTCTTGAACCAAAGGCGGCCTTCTTCATCCAGAGATGGGTCACTTTCAATCTCGGCATTGATACGCACGTAGAGTTTGAGAAGCTCGTCAATAGGGTTAGCTTCAACAGCTTCCTGGCTTCCCCACTTCTTATAAGCTACCATCAAGAGACCAAACTGTTTGCCCCAGTCTCCCAAGTGGTTGATTTTGATGGTGTTGTAGCCAATCTTGCGGAAGATGTTGGAAAGAGCATCACCGATAACAGTAGAGCGCAAGTGGCCGACTGAGAAAGGCTTGGCAATGTTTGGACTGGACAGGTCAATGGTGATATTCTGATTATTTCCTTCGTTTTGCTGGCCATAGTCAGCTCCATCTTTGATGACTTCTTTGATAACTTGGCCAGAAATTTCAGCCTTGCTGAGGAAAAAGTTGACATAAGGACCAGTCGCAACGACTTTGTCAAAATGCGCTGTATCAATCTTTTCAACGATATCAGCAGCGATGATTTGAGGAGCTTTGCGCTCAGTCTTTGCCAGAGAAAAGGCTGGGAAGGCGATATCGCCAAGTTCAGAGCTCTTTGGCTGCTCCAATAAATTTAAAATAGCGTCTTGATCAAGGCTGTCAATAACCTTGGCCAATTCGCCGGCAATCAACTGTTTGTTATCCATATTTGCTCCTTTGTGTCTTTTGTTATTATTTTATCACATTTTTCAAGGAATCTTCAATTTTTTTGGGAATAATTTTTGGGCTAATAGGAATTTTTCTGATATAATAAGAGGGATAAGAACCTGTATTTATAGATGAGTTTTCCATCTAAATGCTTCCTTCCCTGACACTCTTGGTTAAAGTTTTTTGTTTATTCTCAGTATTCCTGCAAATCTTTGCCTAGATTGATGGAGAAGCAGTCTTTGATCGGATGGAGTATTCTTCATGAATGCAGCTTCTAAATATTCAATAATGAGGTAAAAATGAGAAAGAATGACCGTCATCAGTTAGTCAAAACGATGATTAAGGAAGAAAAGCTAGGAACGCAAAAGGAGATTCAGGATCGTCTGGAAGCGCAAGGGATTTATGTAACACAGACTACCCTGTCGCGTGACCTTCGTGAAATTGGCCTGACCAAGGTTAAGAAGAAGGGGCTGACTTATTATGTTTTGGCGCATGAGACTGAAGAGATTGATTTTATAGAGTTTTTAGCCAAGCATGTGGAGAGTGTGGCTAGGGCAGAGTTTAGTCTAGTTCTTCGTACGGGCCTGGGAGAGGCAACAGTGCTGGCCAATATCGTGGATAGCTCGTTCGATAGCCGCATTCTGGGAACCGTTGCGGGTGCCAATACTCTTTTAGTGGTTTGCCGGGATCAGGCAGCTGCTCAGGAGATTGAAGAGCAAATACAGGAAGTGATGTAAGAGTCACAGTTTTTTCAGGAAAAATGGAGAGGTTTGAGACGGATGTCCTGACCTCGTTTGTTTTTAGAAAGGATAGAGATGGCAGTAGAAAAGTTATCGCCAGGCATGCAGCAGTATTTGGATATCAAAAAGGACTATCCAGATGCTTTCTTGCTCTTTCGGATGGGGGATTTCTATGAGTTGTTTTATGATGATGCGGTCAATGCCGCGCAAATTTTAGAGATTTCTCTCACCAGCCGTAATAAAAATGCAGAAAATCCTATTCCCATGGCCGGAGTTCCCTATCATTCGGCTCAGCAGTATATTGATGTTTTGGTCGAATCAGGCTATAAGGTAGCGATTGCAGAGCAGATGGAAGATCCCAAGGAAGCCAAGGGCGTTGTTAAGCGGGAGGTCGTTCAGGTTATCACGCCGGGGACAGTAGTGGATTCCAGTAAGCCGGACTCTGCGAATAACTTTCTGGTGGCTTTGGATTACTCAGACGGTCTCTATGGTCTGGCTTATATGGACTTGGTGACCGGTGAGTTTCAGGTGACCAGTCTAGAGGACTTTGCCTTGGTCTGCGGGGAAATTCGCAATTTGAAGGCTAGGGAAGTGGTGCTGGGCTATGCTTTGCCAGAAGCTGAGGAGCAGGTCTTGGCTGGACAGATGAATCTTTTGCTGTCCTATGTACAGACGGCCTTGGACGATGTCCAGCTGCTGGGCGAGGAGCTGTCTCCTATGGAACGTCAGGCAGCAGGGAAATTGCTGGAGTATGTGCACCGGACTCAGATGAGGGAGCTCAGCCATTTAAAGAAGGTCCAGCATTATGAAATCAAGGACTTTCTGCAAATGGACTATGCCACCAAGGCGAGTCTGGATTTGACAGAAAATGGTCGTTCAGGCAAGAAGCACGGCAGTCTTTATTGGCTGATGGACGAGACTAAGACGGCCATGGGCGGCCGTATGCTGCGCTCTTGGATCCAGCGGCCGCTGATTGATGAAGCGCGAATTAGCCAGCGACAGAATGTCGTCGAGGTTTTTCTGGATCATTTCTTTGAGCGGAGTGATTTGACGGAGAGCCTCAAGGGAGTCTATGATATCGAGCGGTTGGCTAGTCGGGTTTCTTTTGGCAAGACTAATCCCAAGGATCTGCTGCAGCTGGCAGCAACATTGGGCAATGTGCCTCAGATTAAGGCTATCCTGCAAGGAATCAGCAGCCCGCATCTAGATCGTTTGATTGAGGGCTTGGATCCTATTCCAGAGTTGGCGGGCTTGATTAGCTCAGCTATTTCGCCGGATGCACCTCATATCATCACCGAGGGCAATATCATTCGGACCGGTTTTGATGAGACCTTGGATCAGTATCGGCTTGTGCTGAGGGATGGGACCGGATGGATTGCGGAGTTGGAAGTCAAAGAACGTGCTAATAGCGGCATCAGCAATCTGAAGATTGATTACAACAAAAAAGATGGTTATTATTTCCATGTGACCAATTCCCAACTGGCTCATGTGCCTAGTCATTTCTTCCGCAAGGCGACCCTGAAAAATTCGGAGCGTTTCGGAACGGAGGAGTTGGCTCGGATTGAGGGAGAGATGTTGGAGGCGCGTGAAAAATCTGCTAATCTGGAATACGAGATTTTCATGCGGATTCGCGAGGAAGCTGGCAAATACATCCAGCGCTTGCAGGCCTTGGCACAAACGCTAGCAGCTGTAGATGTCCTGCAGAGCTTTGCTGCGGTGGCAGAGCAGCAGCATTTGGTGCGTCCCGTCTTTACTGTGGAGCGCCGTCTGGAGATTGAAAAAGGTCGGCATGCTGTTGTGGAAAAGGTCATGGGAGCCCAGAGCTACATTCCAAATAGTATTCTGCTGGACCAGGAAACGGACATCCAGCTGATTACTGGGCCGAATATGAGCGGGAAATCGACTTATATGCGCCAGCTGGCTATCATCGTCATTATGGCACAAATGGGCTCTTATGTGCCTGCTCAGTCTGCCAGTCTGCCGCTATTCGATGCGATTTTCACTCGTATCGGTGCTGCGGATGATTTGGTATCTGGCCAGTCCACCTTTATGGTGGAGATGATGGAAGCCAATCGGGCCATTCGACAGGCCAGCGAGCGTTCGCTCATTCTCTTTGATGAGCTGGGCCGTGGGACGGCGACTTACGATGGGATGGCGCTGGCTCAGGCTATTATCGAGCATATTCATCATTATACTGGAGCCAAGACCCTCTTTGCCACCCACTATCATGAGCTGACAGCCTTAGAGGAAAGTTTGGAGCATTTGGAAAATGTCCATGTAGCAACCTTGGAAAAGGATGGACAGGTGACTTTCCTGCATAAGATTGAGTCAGGTCCGGCTGACAAGTCCTACGGAATCCATGTGGCGAAGATTGCCGGACTTCCTGAGAAATTGCTGGAGCGGGCGGATAGCATTTTGAGTCATTTGGAGAGTCAGGATACAGGACTAGGCTCAGAGCTTCCCACCAAATCCAGACAAAAACGGTCGCAAGTGGCGGAGCAGATATCTCTTTTTGCAGAAGGAACGGAAAATCCAGTCCTGACTGAACTACGAGACTTGGACATCTACAATATGACTCCCCTGGAAGTCATGGCAGCAGTGGCCGAGCTCAAGAAGAAGTTGTAAAAACAAAGAGCAGACTTGCTAATTTCACAAGTCTGCTCTTTTTATTTCTCACGATTTTCTAGACAAACCGCTATTGATTTTTTGAATGTTGCGGTAAGTGCGGTAGTAGATGGCACCTGAAATGATTAGATAGATGAGAGTGAATTCCCCAACGGCAGTCAGTGTCAGGCTGAGTATTTTTTCTCTTGGGAAAAATCCAGCTAGGTTAGCTAAAAGTGCAAAGGTCAGAATCATCACACCATAGTGGCTGACAACGGAGCGCAGGATGCTCCAGTCTCTTTGGAAGAAGCTTCCACTCCATCTGAAAATAGCTCCCATGATAAACCAGATAAGCACGCAGTAGAGCATGATGAGGGAAACATGGACATGCTGGCTCAAAAAGAAGAGACCGATAGGAGAGCGAGGGTGAAGCGGTAGATAAGCTGGATTGTAAAAATAAGAAACAATCATGGAGAAGAAGAGACCGATGAAAATCCCTCCAATCCCTCCGAAAAAGAGTTCTTTAAGACGAGTTTTCATAATTGCAACCTTTCTTTGATGGATTTGAGATAGCGGCGGGATGAGTAAGTCTGGTCGCCGTTTTTCAGAAATATTTGAATCAGACCATTTGGAGTCAGCTTGAGGTGGCTGATTTGTCGGCTGTTGATAATCTCCGACTGAGAAATCTGCAGGAAATACTCCGGCAGGATCTGCAGCAACTGATAAAGAGCTTGTTGAGCTCGATAGCTGTCTTTTGCTGTGCGGACCTGAACATGACGATTTTCTGTATAGATTCGGTGGATTTCCTTAGCATCCAGCAGATAGATTTCGTCCTCTTTCTTGACATGAATCTTGTCTTCTTTGCCTAGATGTTGAGCAAAGCGGACTAGTTCCTGAATGCTTTCTGTCATGAGACGAGCCTCAATGCTGACGGAGTCTTCAGTTACTTGAGAATCGATTCTTAGCTTAACTTTCATAACTTCCTCCTTTCACCTTTATTAAACCGCAACTTGGCAGCGAAAACAAGCCCTTTTGACCATGTGGCAGCTATTTGTGTCTATATGGTTTGTCTTGTGAGCAGAGCGGGCAAGATAAGTCTGCCTTCTGATAGAAAGAGCCCAATGTGTTATAATAGATAACAGAACAAATACGGAGAAAAAGATGTCAAAAATTATCGAACTTCCAGAAATTCTAGCCAATCAGATTGCGGCAGGTGAAGTCATTGAGCGGCCTAGCAGCGTGGTCAAGGAGCTAGTGGAAAATTCAATTGATGCGGGTGCAAGCCAGATTACCATCGAAATCGAGGAGGCCGGACTCAAGAGCATTCAGGTAACGGATAATGGCGAGGGCATAGACCACGAAGATGTCCCTCTGGCCCTCCGCCGCCATGCTACCAGCAAAATCAAGAAGCAGGCGGATCTCTTTCGGATTCGGACGCTGGGTTTTCGTGGCGAGGCCATTCCTTCCATTGCTTCTGTCTCGCGTTTTACCATTGAGACAGCGACGGAAGCCGGCCAGCACGGGACTCTGCTGGTTGCCCAAGGCGGTGAGATCGAAGAGCATGAGCCTACTAGCAGTCCAGTGGGAACGAAAATCAAGATAGAGGATCTCTTCTTCAATACTCCAGCCCGGCTCAAGTATATGAAGAGCCAGCAGGCTGAGCTGTCCCATATCGTTGATGTGATTAATCGGCTTAGTCTGGCTCATCCAGAAGTGGCTTTCACCCTTATCAGTGACGGCCGCGAAATGACACGGACTGCCGGAAGTGGCAATCTGCGTCAGGCTATTGCAGGCATCTATGGTTTGGCAACAGCTAAGAAAATGGTAGAAATTTCTGCTTCAGATTTGGACTTTGAAGTGAGCGGCTATGTCAGTCTGCCTGAGTTGACTCGTGCGAATCGTAATTATATTACGATTCTTATCAACGGCCGCTATATCAAGAATTTCCTGCTCAATCGTGCTATTTTGGACGGCTACGGCAGCAAGCTGATGGTAGGCCGCTTTCCACTAGCAGTCATCAATATCCAGATTGATCCCTATCTGGCCGATGTCAATGTCCATCCGACCAAGCAAGAGGTGAGGATTTCTAAAGAACGCGAACTCATGGCCTTGATTTCGCAAGCCATTGCGACCAGTCTCAAGGAGCAGGACCTTATCCCAGATGCTTTGGAAAATCTAGCCAAATCAACTGTTAAGCGTGCAAATAAGCCTGAACAGACCAGCCTCCCGCTGAAAGAAAATCGCCTCTACTACGATAAGGAGCAGAATGACTTCTTCCTCAAGCCACAGGTGGCAGAGCAGCAGTTATCCTTTGAAGAATCAGCGGAGCCTGTTCATGAAGCGACCGATGCAAAAGCAGAGCCGCAACCGACTTCGGTCAAATTTGCAGAGAGAAAGTCGGCCAGCTATGACCAGCTGGACCATCCAGAGCTAGACCAGGCCAGTCTGGAGCGGGCTGTGGATAAGTTGGAACAGGAAGAGAAATCAAGCTTCCCAGAGTTAGAATATTTCGGCCAGATGCATGGCACCTATCTCTTTGCTCAGGGCAAGGGCGGACTTTACATTATTGACCAGCATGCTGCCCAAGAGCGGGTCAAGTATGAGTATTATCGGGAGAAGATTGGGGATGTGGACAATAGCCAGCAGCAGCTCTTGGTGCCCTATATCTTTGAATTTCCAGCAGACGATATGCTGCGAATCAAGCAGCGGATGGAGCTCTTAGAAGATGCTGGCATCTTTTTAGAGGAGTACGGAGCCAACCAGTTTATCCTCCGTGAGCATCCCATTTGGTTTAAGGAAGAGGAGATTGAAGCAGGCATCTATGAGATGTGTGACATGCTTCTCCTGACCAAGGAAGTTTCTATCAAGAAATATCGAGCAGAGCTGGCCATTATGATGAGCTGCAAACGATCCATCAAGGCTAACCACAGTCTGGATGACTACTCTGCGCGTGACTTGCTCTTTCAGCTATCCCAGTGTGACAATCCTTACAACTGCCCACACGGCCGACCGGTCTTGGTCAATTTTACCAAGTCGGATATGGAAAAAATGTTCCGCCGCATTCAGGAAAATCATACTAGCCTACGGGACTTGGGGAAATACTAAACTTTATAGAAGATAAAACAGCCCTAGTCATAGAACTAGAGCTGTTTTGAATTTTTGAGCTGAACTTGCGTTCCAGCAAGCAAATCAGCTGGATGGCGTTTGTCCTTGCGAAGCAGTCCCATCAGCAGAAAGATCAAGAAGAGAATCCCTGCTGAAGTTGACAAGAAAATTGACAGAGCATCTGCTTGATAAGCACTACGGATAGCTCCCATATGACCCAACTGCCAAGGGAAAAGCTTGATAGTAGAGCGCAAAAGGCTGTGGGAAAGGCTCCTATGTTTGTAAACCAACTGTAAACCTGCCCAACGCTTGCCAAAACTGCCTTTTCTATAGTCGAGCCAAGCAAAGATGATAGTTAGAGGCAGGACGGAGCTAGAAAAAGCCAGAAGCTGGCTCTGGATTTCAGTGAATGCAGGAATGTCCCCTAGAACCAGATTGTAAAAGCCCATAGCTAGTAAAAAAAGAGCAATGAGGTAGCCTGAGATGAAAAGCCAGTCTCCCATCAGCTCTTTCAGACGAGTTTTGACAGGTATGGGATTATCAGTTTTTAGTTTCATCTTGAGCCCCTTCTTTCTTAGAATCATCAAGCCCGATAACCTTGTCCAAATACTTTTTCTTAATCTTTAACGCCTTGTTAATAGCTATTGCGGATGCGATCAAGAGGAAGAAGGCCAACCAGACCAGGACAGTGAATGTTGCTGGAAAGCTAGAACCTGCAAAGAAGAGAAAAATAGCCAGGGCTGAGACAAAAATATACAAAACCTGCCAGAAGCCATAAGATTTCACTTCCTTGTAGTAGCGATCTTTTTCGTCTTCTGAGAGGACGGGTTTTATTTCCGGCTTGTTGCTGTCTTCTAAAAGCAGATAATCTGTCGTCACCTGGAAAATCTTGCTCAGATCTACAATTTTCTCCAGCTCTGGCAGCGCTTGGCCAGACTCCCACTTGGAAATGCTTTGGCGAGAGACATTGATTTGTTCAGCCAGTTTTTCTTGTGACCAGCCTTTTTCTTTTCTTAGTTCAAATAATTTATCAGCAAGTTTCATGATCACAGCCTCCTTTTCTTTGCTAACTCTATCCTAACAGCTTTTAGTTATCTTGAGAATACAGCTTCCTGTACATTTTGTCAACCAATGGTTGCACTTCTGTTTGCAGTTTCCAGGCAGAAAATATGATATACTAGATAGGTAAAATGATACAAAAAGAAGGAAGATTATGTACGAATATTTTAAAGGAATCATCAGTAAAATCACAGCCAAGTACATCGTATTGGAAGTCAACTCTATCGGCTATATTCTTCATGTGGCCAACCCCTATGCTTACTCAGGACATCTCCATCAGGAAGCCAAGGTCTATGTGCACCAGGTGGTGAGAGAAGACGCGGAGCTCCTTTACGGCTTTGCGACTGAGGAGGAGAAGCAACTCTTTCTCAGCTTGATTTCAGTCTCAGGCATTGGCCCAGTGTCTGCCCTGGCTATTATTGCGGCAGATGATAATGCTGGCTTAGTGCAAGCCATTGAGCAGAAAAACATCACCTACCTGACCAAGTTTCCTAAAATTGGCAAGAAAACAGCCCAACAGATGGTGCTGGACTTGGAAGGCAAGGTGGTGGCGGCGGATGGTCCGTCAGAAAGCAAGGCGCCCGTCCAGACTGTTGATAATCAGGAGCTGGAAGAAGCCATGGAAGCCATGCTGGCTCTGGGGTACAAGGCTGCTGAACTTAAGAAAATCAAGAAATTCTTTGAAGGAACGACGGATACAGCAGAAAACTATATCAAGTCTGCTCTTAAGATGTTGGTGAAATAGGAGAAAGCTATGACCAAACGCTGCGGTCGGGTAAAGATGAACAACCCTTTATATGTGGCCTATCATGATGAGGAGTGGGGCAAACCCCTCCATGATGATCAGAAATTATTTGAATTGCTCTGCATGGAGACTTATCAGGCTGGACTTTCTTGGGAGACTATTCTCAATAAACGTCAGGCTTTTCGGGAAGCTTTTCATTTCTATGATGCCCAGAAAATTGCTCAGATGACAGATGCAGATCTGGATGGTTTGTTGGATAATCCCGACATCATCCGTAACAAGATGAAAATTTATGCGACTAGGGCTAATGCTCAAGCATTTTTGGCTGTTCAAAAGCAGTTTGGCTCTTTTAATGACTATATCTGGTCCTTTGTGGATTTCAAAACGATTGACAATCAAATTATGAACTACAAGGAAGCCCCAACAAAAACAGAGTTATCAGAAAGCATGTCTAAGGCGCTGAAAAAGCGAGGCTTCAAATTTGTCGGTCCTGTTTGTGTCTATTCATTCCTAGAAGCAGCTGGCCTTATCAATGATCATGAAAATGATTGTGACTGGAAGTAGAACGATCAAAACAAGAAAATTCCAGCTTATTTTTATTTCTCTATATATCATTTTATTCCTAGGCAGAGGGTTGCAGTTCATTGGCCAAAAATGGCTGAATTATCTGCTTCATTACTTTATTGACCATAATCAAATGAAAACCTAGAAGTTCCTGACCTCTAGGTTTTTTGTTATTATCTTTATATCCCTACTCTCCTTTCTGCATCCAAATCTTTTCCTTGATAAAGATGCGCAGCTCATAGAAGAGCATAAAGAGCGTGGAGATGAGGAAGCCAGCCATAAAGATATGGTGCAAGTAAGCGAAGACACCAATATAAACCAAGATGGAAAAAAGGTAGAGAATGACTAAATAATGCCATTTTTTGGCCTTGCTATCTTCGATAACCTTTTTCTCCAAACGCTCATCCTCCTTGATGAGTGTGTCCAGACTGATATCAAACTCCCGACTGATAGAGATGAGATTTCCAATATCAGGGATACCTTTTTCGCTTTCCCAGCGGGCAATGGCAGAGCGGGAAACCTTGAGCCTTTCTGCTAAGGCCTCCTGAGTGAGTTGATTTTGTTGACGAATGTCTTTGAGAACTTGTGAAATTTTCATGATGATCTCCTTTCTTCAAATAAAATTATTTAGATGATTTCCTTTTTTCATCTTTATTATAAAAATAATGAAACTATTTGCCAATAGCATTTCCCTAACAATCTAGTTATTCTGCATAACACCAATCCTTTTTAAAAGTTTTCCACAGCATGTTGACAAGTTTGTCAAGGAACTTGACAGTTCTTTTTATTTCCTGAAATGAAAATCAACTTTTTTAAGATTTTTTGTGATAAAATAAAGCCAATTCCGAATAGTAAGGTAGGAGGTTCTATGAAAGCAGAAATTATTGCTGTGGGCACCGAGATTCTGACGGGTCAGATTGTCAATACCAATGCCCAATTTTTATCTGAAAAACTGGCGAGTCTGGGGATTGATGTCTATTTTCAGACAGCAGTGGGGGACAATGAAAATCGTCTCCTCTCTGTTCTAGAAATTGCTAAAGGGCGCAGTAATCTGATTATCCTGACTGGAGGCTTGGGGCCAACAGAGGATGATTTGACCAAGCAGACCTTGGCTAAGTTCTTAAGACGTGAGCTCAATTTTGACTCACAGGCTGTGGAAAAGCTGGATCGCTTTTTTGCTAGTCGACCGGATTATGCCCGAACGCCCAACAATGAGCGTCAGGCCCAGCTGGTCAAAGGCTCGACTCCGTTACCAAATGCGACCGGCTTAGCTGTCGGAGGCTTGTTAGAAGCAGACGGAGTGACCTATGTAGTCTTGCCTGGCCCGCCTAGCGAGCTTAAACCTATGGTCAATAATGAGCTGGTTCCCCTCTTATCCACAGGTCGGAAATTATACTCACGGGTGCTGCGTTTCTTTGGTATCGGCGAGAGTCAGCTAGTGACTATTTTGTCAGAGATGATTGAGCAGCAGAGTGACCCCACCATTGCTCCTTATGCAAAGACAGGGGAAATTACTTTGCGATTGTCCACCAAGGCCTTGAGTCAGGCAGAAGCGGATGCTAAGTTCGAGGCTGTGGAAAAGGAAATTTTGGAACATAAGACTTTTGAGGGACAGCCCTTGTCAGAGATTTTCTATGGTTACGGGGATGACAATTCCTTGGCACAGGTGGCTTTTGAGTTGTTGAAGAGTCAAGGGAAGACGATTTCGGCGGCGGAGAGTCTGACAGCTGGCCTCTTTCAAGCGACCTTGGCTGATTTTGCTGGAGCCTCTTCCATTTTTTCAGGTGGCTTTGTCACCTACAGCATGGAGGAAAAGAGCCGGATGCTGGACATTCCGCTGGGAGAGCTGGAGGAACATGGGGTTGTTTCAGCTTTTACGGCTGGGGAAATGGCAGAGCAGGCTAGAAAGCTGACCGAAAGCGACTTAGCTGTCAGTTTGACAGGTGTGGCAGGCCCAGATTCACTGGAAGATCATCCTGCAGGGACCGTTTTTATCGGTTTAGCTAGTGCTTCAGGAACGGAAACTATTAAGGTCAATATTGCTGGACGCAGTCGTCGTGATGTGCGGAAAATTGCTGTTCTGCACGCCTTCAACCTAGTACGAAAAACTTTATTAAATAGCTGAATTTTGGTATAATTAACAGATGGCCAAAAGACATTTTAGAAAAAACAGGAGAAATAAATGGCAAAGAAACAAAAAAAATTAGACGAAATCTCAAAGAAATTCGGCGATGAACGCCAAAAAGCCTTGGATAATGCTCTTAAAAACATTGAAAAGGACTTTGGTAAGGGAGCCATTATGCGCCTGGGTGAGCGGGCAGAGCAAAAGGTTCAAGTTATGAGTTCAGGCTCTTTGGCCTTGGATATTGCCCTTGGTGCTGGTGGTTATCCTAAGGGACGGATTATTGAGATTTACGGTCCAGAGTCTTCTGGTAAGACAACCGTTGCTCTTCATGCAGTTGCTCAAGCGCAAAAAGAAGGTGGTATCGCAGCCTTTATCGATGCTGAGCATGCTTTAGACCCGTCATACGCGGCTGCTCTGGGTGTCAATATTGATGAGTTACTGCTGTCTCAACCGGATTCTGGAGAACAGGGACTGGAAATTGCCGGCAAGCTGATTGACTCAGGTGCGGTAGACTTGGTGGTTGTGGACTCAGTTGCAGCCCTTGTACCACGTGCGGAAATCGATGGCGATATCGGTGACAGCCATGTTGGTTTGCAGGCTCGGATGATGAGCCAGGCTATGCGCAAGCTGTCTGCTTCTATCAACAAAACGAAGACGATTGCAATTTTCATTAACCAGCTGCGCGAAAAAGTTGGCGTTATGTTTGGTAATCCTGAAACAACACCAGGTGGACGTGCACTGAAGTTCTATGCTTCTGTCCGTTTGGATGTTCGTGGTAATACTCAAATCAAGGGAACTGGTGATGAGAAGGATACCAATGTTGGTAAAGAAACCAAGATCAAGGTCGTTAAAAATAAGGTAGCTCCGCCATTCAAGGAAGCCTTTGTAGAAATCATGTACGGAGAAGGTATTTCTAAGACAGGTGAGTTGATTAAGATTGCAACTGATTTGGATATCATCAAAAAAGCTGGTGCTTGGTACTCCTACAATGATGAAAAAATCGGCCAAGGTTCTGAAAATGCTAAGAAGTACTTGGCTGATCATCCAGAAGTCTTTGATGAAATTGACCGCCAGGTCCGTGTACGCTATGGTTTGATTGAAGGTGATGACTTGGCAGAAGTGGTTGGCAACAAGACTGACAGCCCTGTGGAAACGCTGGAAGAAGTGACTCTGGATTTGGACGATGCCATTGAAATTGAAGAGTAATTTTGCAAAATAGGTCGCAAGACCGATGGTTTTTGTGATATAATAGACTACGATATTAGTATCGTGTAGCGAAAGGAGTACTTACATGATCACAATCTATACTGTCTCAAGTTGTACTAGTTGTAAAAAAGCAAAAACCTGGCTAAACGCTCATCAATTAACTTATAAAGAACAAAATTTAGGCAAAGAAGGCATCACCAAAGAGGAACTTCTGGATATTTTAACCAAAACAGAAAATGGTATCGCGAGCATTGTTTCATCCAAAAACCGCTATGCTAAAGGTTTGGGTGTTGACATTGAAGAGTTAAGTGTCAACGAAGTTCTTGACATCATCATGGAGACCCCGCGTATTTTGAAAAGTCCCATTTTAGTGGATGATAAACGTCTCCAAGTTGGTTACAAAGAAGATGATATCCGTGCTTTTCTGCCACGTTCTGTTCGCAATGTTGAAAATGCAGAAGCTCGTCTGCGTGCAGCTCTCTAAACTTTGAATATAACTGAAAGAGTCGGGAAGAGAATCTCGGCTCTTCTTTTTGTTCAGATTGACAGGGGCTTTGGCGACAGGATGGATTGACAAGGAGCAGAACTGTGATACAATATCTCTGAGGAGGATGGAAGATGAAGAAAATTTTATTAGGACTGGGCTTGAGTGTGGCGTTGTTAGCAGGCTGTGGACATAAAAAGACAGAGACGAATTCGAATGCGGCTGACAAGAAAGAAATCAGCAATAATTTGCCTATCATTGATAATGCCAAGCAGCAGGAAGTGATTACTCGGACGCTTGTTTTTCCAAAGGATGAACGAGGAAACCAGCAGAGCCAGACAGTGACTTATCAGGGAGAGCATTTCAAACGCTTGGTCGTCGAAAGGCTGACTGCGACTGATGATGAGATGAAAGAAGCTATCAAGCAGATGGGGCTGGAGGAAGCGCAGAAGTCGCTCAATGAGTCGCTGGAGCAGGATGCAGACTATGTGCAGGCTCGTGGACTTCAAGGCTTTAGCGGCTCAGTCACTATTTTGAATGAGAACGAGCTGAAAATGACTTCCACCTATGATTTTGAGAGTCTGGATATCGAAAAAGCAGCGGCTATGCCTTATTTTCAAAATCTCAAGCTTAAAGAAATGATTAAACTGACGCCAGAAGAATACATCAACAATCTCCTGATGAATGGAGCAGAAGAGCAGAAATAAGCTGCTCTTTTTTATTACATTTTAATGACAGAGTGACAATCAGTTTGACAGCGCCGTTTTTATAATGATATGATAAAATCAGCTCAATATTGAAGGAGATAAGACATGAGAAAATTAATTGTCTTTTTGCTGACAGCTTTGGCAATCTTAACGGCTTGCAGTCAGCAGTCAAATAGCAGTTCATCCTCACAGGGAGGGGCTGGAAAAGGAGATATTGTCACTAAGTCCTATAAAACTGAGAAGCAATTAGAACATGGAAAAGAAACTAGGATCTTAACCGTCAGCTACAGCGGACAGAAGTATGATAAGGTTATCCTGCATGTCAGCAAGGCTATTCCTGACAACATCAAGGAAGCTCTGTCAAAACAGGATGTTTCCACCGTAAAGAAAGAAATGCTGTCTTTGATCGAGGAAGCGCTTGGTCTGAAAGAAGCAGTGAATATAACCGGTCTTGACTTGAAAACAGATATGACAGCGGAAGAGATTTCTCTGGAGATGACTATCGATCCTGAGAATCTAGACTACGAAGCAGCCAAAAAGCTTCCAAACTACGCGCAGCTGTTTGAGCAAATCGAGACCCTGAGTCCGGAAGAATTGCTTAACAAGTTTAAGGGAAGCGACGGTGTGGAAGTGCCGTCTTCAAATTAGGAAGTTTCCATCCAGTTCTCTGAAGAGAGCTGGATTTTTGCTGGATTTCAGAGCCAGACTTCGGATAAATATTAGCTAAAGCTTATTGAAAAATTAGGAGAATTCAGGTGAATTAAATTTGTGAAAAGCCTATAATTATGCTATAATAGGGATATTCTAAAGAAAGAGGGTGTAATTGTGGGATTTACAGATGAAACAGTACGTTTTAATCTCGATGATTCAAATAAAAAGGAAATTAGCGAGACTTTGACCGATGTCTACAAGTCGCTCAATGAAAAAGGATACAATCCAATCAATCAAATCGTGGGATACGTACTCAGTGGCGATCCTGCGTACGTACCTCGCTATAACAACGCCCGCAATCAAATCCGCAAATACGAGCGCGATGAGATTGTTGAGGAGTTGGTTCGTTATTATTTGAAAGGACAAGGCGTCGATCTCTAATGAGAATTATGGGATTAGATGTGGGCTCAAAAACGGTTGGGGTTGCCATTAGTGACCCTCTTGGTTTTACGGCTCAAGGACTGGAGATTATTCCGATTCATGAAGATAAGGGCGAATTTGGCCTAGAGCGCTTGAGCGAGCTGGTTAAAGAGTATAAGGTTGATAAGTTTGTTATTGGCCTGCCTAAGAATATGAACAATACCAGTGGGCCTCGAGTGGAGGCTAGTCAGGCTTATGGCCAGCGGGTTGCTGAGCTGTTTGGTCTGCCGGTTGACTATCAGGATGAGCGCCTGACGACGGTGGCTGCCGAGCGCATGCTGGTGGAGCAGGCGGACATTAGCCGCAGCAAGCGTAAGAAAGTCATTGATAAGCTGGCAGCGCAGCTGATTTTGCAGAATTATCTGGATCGAAATTTTTAGAAAAGAAATGAAGGAGACACTAGTATGACACATGATCATAACCATGACCACGAGCATGAAGAGCGTGAATTAATCACCTTGGTTGACGAGCAAGGGAACGAAACTTTATTTGAAATTCTTTTGACTATTGATGGCAAGGAAGAGTTTGGCAAAAATTATGTTCTTTTGATTCCGGCTAATGCGGAAGAAGATGAGAACGGTGAAGTAGAGATTCAAGCTTATTCCTTTACCGAAAATGAAGATGGCACAGAAGGTGACTTGCAGCCAATCCCAGAAGACTCAGATGCTGAATGGGATATGATTGAAGAAGTCTTCAACAGCTTTATGGAGGAGTAAGACTAGCCTAGTCTCATTTCCAGAAATGGACAAGTGCGGGTGAAAAGCTAGCTAAACTTGACAGAAGAAGGAAGTAGCCAAGACTCGGCTATTTTCTATCACGTATCATAAACATTAGAAAGAGGAGCGAGTTGCAATTCAGATTTGAGTTCTGCTTCGCTGCTCTTTTTTAGGTAAGAAAATGAATGAAATTGAAGAATGGCTGAACAGCCGAATTGGTCTAAACTTTCGTTCGGGTCTGGGGCGGATGCAGCAGGCTGTAGCTCTTTTGGGAAATCCTGAGCGAAGCTATCCAACGATTCATGTAACTGGTACAAATGGCAAAGGTTCTACTATTGCTTTTATGCGTCAGCTGTTTGCGGGGCATGGTCGAAAGACAGGGAGTTTTACTTCGCCTCACATGATTAGTATTCATGATCGGATTTGTATCAACGGTCAACCGATTGCTCCAGCTGATTTTATCCGTCTGGGTCAGCAGGTGCAAAAGATGGAGCAAGAACTGCTCAAAAGTCATGACCAGCTGTCCTATTTTGAAATTCTGACCTTGATTGCCTTTCTCTATTTCAAGGAGCAGGAAGTGGACATAGCCCTGATTGAGGTGGGAATCGGCGGACTCTTAGACACGACTAATGTCATTACGGGAGATATTGCGGTCATCAGTTCTGTGGGCTTGGACCATCAGGAGACTCTGGGAAGGAGCTTGACGGCGATAGCAGAGCAAAAGGCAGGGATTTTCAAGCCGGGGCGACCAGCGGTCATCGGGCCGCTGCCAGAGGAAGCGCGATTGGTTTGTGAACAGCGAGCTCAGGAGCTGGGAATAGAACTCTATCAGTATGGTCGTGATTTTTCTCTGACGAATCAGACTTTTTCCAATTCGACTAGGACCCTATCCAATCTTGAACTGGGTCTCAAGGGAGGCTATCAGGAGGACAATGCAGCGCTGGCCCTGCAGGTTTTCCTGCTCTTCATGCAGCAGCAGGGGTGGGAAATAGATTCTGCTAGGATTCGGACAGCCTTGCAGGAGACTCGATGGGCAGGGCGCTTGGAAGAAGCCAGTCCAGGTATTTATCTAGATGGGGCTCATAATCTTCCTGCGCTGGAGAGGTTAGTAGAGTTTATCCAAAGCCAGAATGACAAAGAGTGCCTGCTTCTTTTCGGTGCTCTCAAGCGTAAGGACTATGACGCTATGCTGGCTTATCTGCGAGAGACTCTGCCAGATGTTCAGTTGACGGTTACTTCCTTTTCTGATGGAGATTCCCTTAGTCGAGCTGAAGTGGAAGGCTTCTTCTACATAGAGGATTATCGGCAGCTTATTCAGAATTTTAAGGAGAGGCAAAACGATAATCAGCTACTCTTCATCACTGGATCCCTCTATTTTATTGCAGAGGTCAGAGCTTATTTGACAAGTTTATAAATTGACCGCCAGAGTCCTGCTTTGGTACAATAAAGACAGAAGAAAAAGGAGAATACTATGGCAATTTCTAAAAAGTTAATGATTTCAGGTTTAACTGCTGCGTCTATTTTGGCCTTGGCAGCTTGCGGTTCTAATCAGACCCAGACAGCACCTTCCTCTCAGTCTCAGTCAGTCGCTTCCAGCAAGCCAGCAGAGTCTTCGTCGGTAGCTAGCTCGTCTAGTGCTGCCAATAGCAGCTCATCTGCTTCAGCATCCGCTTCTGAGCAAGCAGCCAATGGGGAGCTTGATGGCAGCTATCAGACAAGTCATGAAGGCGATCAGCTGACCTTACAGATTTCAGGAACTACTGGCCAGCTGACCAAGGTCGAGCCTGATGGTGATCAGGAAATAGAACAGGTTCAAATTGATGCTACCAACCAGACTATGGTCATTGGGGATGATGTCAAGCGCTATCGCATTGAGGGCAATCAGCTGACAATTGAGGATCTTTCCCAAGAGCCTTATGATGATGACACACTGGTCTTTACGAAACAATGATGAAAGAGCCCTGTCTTGAATAGGGCTTTTCCTTTTATCAGTTGTAATATTGTAGTGAAATTTTGAGGATAGTGGTATTCAAAAGCTGTGCTTGGATTTTCATCCACCAGAAATACAGTTTGCATTGATATAAACGTTGTTTTAAGGCGCTTTTACTGCTATACTAGAATATATGCAATGAGATAGGAGAGTGTATGACTTTCAGGAAATTCCGCTTATTAATGTCAAAATACGGTTTCAGCATTATTATCATGCTATTGGAGCTGGTCTTTGTCTTTGTTGCGTTTTTCTATTTTAATGAAATTGCACCCAACTGGCTGTCAGTGGCGATGATTGTCTTCCTGTATATTGGGACCATTTTAGCGATTGTCAACCGCAATATGCCGCCCGAGAGTAAGGTGACCTGGCTTTTGATTGCCGTGGTGCCGGTCTTTGGTTTCCTGCTCTATCTGATGTTTGGCGAGCGACGACTGTCTAAAAAAGAAATGATTCAGCTGGAAAATATGGACTCTATGAAATTTCGAGAGGACAATAGCTATGAACTCCGTGTTCAGCTGAAAAAGGAAAACAAGTCAGCCTACGGTATTATCAAATCACTGCTGAGTATGGACAATAATGCGGATGTCTATGACGGTACAGCTTCTCGCTATTTTCCCATCGGTGAGGAGATGTTTGAGGCCATGCTGGCTGACCTGCGGGCTGCTGAGAAATTCATTTTTCTGGAGTTTTATATCATTGATGAAGGGCTGATGTGGGACAGTGTTCTGGAAATCTTGGTCGAAAAAGCTGCGCAAGGCGTTGAAGTTAAACTGCTCTATGATGATATTGGCTGCATGGCTACTTTGCCGGGCGATTATACGCGTAAGCTGCGCAAGATGGGCATCGAGGCTTATAAATTTAACAAGGTGATTCCGCGAATGACGGTATCCTATAACAATCGTGACCACCGTAAGATTTTGGTGATTGATGGTCAGGTTGGCTATACTGGCGGTATCAATCTGGCTGACGAGTATATCAATCATATCGTCCGTTTTGGCCACTGGAAAGATGGCGGTGTCCGCTTGGAAGGCCGGGCGGTCAAGGCTCTGACGCGACTCTTTCTCATGAACTGGTATATCAACCGCGGGGAAATTACAGACTTTGACAAGTACCATCTGGAAAATAAAGCTGTCGAAGGCAGAGGTCTTTACATTCCCTATGGCAGCGGGCCTAAGCCCATTTATAAGGGTCAGGTTGGCAAAACAGTCTATCAAAATATTATCAGTCAGGCTACGGACTATGTCTACATTACCACGCCTTATCTGATTATTGATTATGACCTGACGGAGGATATCAAGAATGCTGCTATGCGGGGAGTGGATGTCTGCATCGTGACTCCTTTCATTCCGGACAAGAAGCTGATTCAGATTGTTACCCGTGGAGCCTACCCAGATCTAATGGAAGCAGGGGTTAAGATCTTTGAGTACACGCCAGGCTTTATCCACAGTAAGAACGTGGTGGCCGATGATGAATTTGCTGTGGTAGGGACGATTAACTTTGACTACCGCAGTCTGGTGCACCATTATGAAAATGCAGTCCTGATGTACCATACGGAGAGTATCCCAGCTATCAAGGAAGATTTTGAAGCCATTTTTGAGGCTTCTGAGGAAATTCTTCCTGAAAATCTTGATAGCAGCTGGTATCGTCGCTTTATCAAAGAAATCATGCAGCTCTTTGCCCCTATGCTCTAATGCTAGAGGTGGGTAAGTTCTGCAGCAATATACAGAAAATCTGAGGCGGAAGTCTCAGATTTTTTGCTTGTGCTTTTGTTAATCGTGCTGAGATGTGTTCTTGACATTTTTGCTTTTATGTGGGGGCGGATTTTTGCTCTGTTTTTACGAATGTAAAAAATAAAGGAATTTTTTAAGATGACATTGGAGAAAATTTCCAGTCAGCCGCTTGCTTATGAAACGAGAGAATATCGCTGTTTTCGGGAATTGGAGGAGCTGGCTAGAAGCTATAATGCTCAGAAGAAGGGTCAAGAGAAAGCTGACAGGAGGACAGGAATTTGATATACTAGATGGGACTGATATCAAGGAGAATATTTTATATGCATGATACAACGGAAGAAAAAGTTTTAGAGGTTTCAGAGGAGCAGCTAACTAGGGCTGAAAGGTCTGAGCAAAAAATTACCAAGCCAGAGCCAACGCCCTATTTTTTGACGCTCTGGTGCAGTTTGGCTATCAGCCTGCTAAGTGTGGTCAATCCTTTTTTGACCAATCTAGCAACGAATTTACAAAGTCAGAATCTCTATGCCGGTTGGGCCATGACTCAGGGGCAGGTGCCTTATTCGCAAATATATGGAACTAGTGGCTTGCTTTACTATCTGATGGCTTGGACCAGCAGTCTAGCTTTTGGGCAGCTTTTGTGGATGGTCTTTCAGACGCTGGCTCTGTGGCTGGCTGGACTTTTCCTGCACAAGACCTTGGTGCTCTTACAGCCTAAACAGGATTTATCGCGCAGCCTCCTGCTGCTCTTTTACCTGCTAGTTTTTGTCCTTGGATTTGGCGGTCTTTACTCTAGTATTTTTGTTCTGCCCTTTATTTTTTGGAATCTATCTTTCTTGGTGCGCTATCTGCAGGATTCAATTAAGGATGAAAAGTTCATTCTATATGGAGCTTTTGGAGCTCTTGCTTTTATGATTGATCCGGTTTCCAGCCTAGTCTTCTACTCTTTGACTGCTCTGGTGCTTTTGGTCTACAATATCGCAGCCAAGCGTGCGGCTCGAGGCTTCTATCAGCTTTTAGCTGGTCTCTTTGGCTTCTCAGTGATTTTTTATCCTATCGGCTACTTTACTGTTGCCAATCAAACCTTTGGTCAGGCTATCAGTCAGGTGACCTATGCTTGGGATTCCATCAGCTTGATTGGCAGTCATAGTCTTTCTAATTTGATTTATTATGGCTTGTTGACTCTTGGTTTGGGTTTTATCTCTGCTTTGGGTACCAATCTCTTTTCAAGAGAAAAGGGGCAAGCAACCAGCCTGCGCGTCTTGCGCTTTATCGGTTTGCTAGGGCTCTTCATTACTGTCTTTGCGGCTTTTATCCTGCCAGATCAGGGAAGCTATCAACTGCTTCCTGCTCTGCCTTTTGCCATGATTCTTTTTGCTTTGTGGTTCAATAAAGGCAAGCAGCAAGCACCAGGGCGTCATCGCAGGGATCGCCGTCGCCCTACCATGTGGACTTCTTATCTTTCAGGCCAGTTCTTTCTGCCACTCTTAGCGATGTTTTATCTGATTGGCTATCCTTTGGTCAATGAGTATATCCTTTCCAGCGGTGTCTCTGCTGAAAGAAGTGAGGCGGCTCAGTATATTAAGGAAAAGACCAAGGATGGGGACACCATCTATGCCTGGGACACCTCGGCTAGTCTGTATCAGAAGAGCAGCCGCTTATCTGCTGTCTCTCTCTTGACTCCAACTTTGTATGTGGGAACGGCTGAAAATCGTTTGGGTCTTCAGAAGGGACTTGAAAACAGCCAGCCCAAGTATATTTTGGTTAACAATGATGTCAAATTGCTATCAGATGTGAAGCAGCTAATTTCCCAAAATTACAAGGAAGCTGACCTCAAACTCGACCATTTCAAGCTTTATCAACTCAAGTAGTAAAAAATCAATATGTTGTGTCTAAAGTTAAAAATTGACTTTTTTGCCACAACATATTGATTTTTAATTTTAACGTGCTATAATGAGACTTGTATCAACTTATTTATAAAATACTGTTCTTTGGATGAACTACTGTCGGAGATTTCCTAGAAATTTCTTGGCAGGTGGGTGGTCTGAAGAGACTTGATTTGTCCTAAGGGCAGGAAAAGGAAGTGTTCATGATGATTTTAAGGGAAGAGAAGTTTGAAACTGCTCCAGCGATTTATGTGGAGAAGCGGGACGGCCGTAGGGTGGCTTTTGATGTGTCAAAGATCTATAAGGCTATGGTGCGGGCAGCTCAGGAAGTCGGTCCGCTGAATCCGATGCTGGAAGCTAAGCTAGAAGCTATCACAGACCGCATTGTGGCAGAAATCAGCAGTCGCTTCGCTAAGTATGTCAAAATCTATGAGATTCAGAACATCGTTGAGCATGAGCTTTTGAATGCCAAGGAATATGCTATTGCGGAGAACTACATTACTTACCGCACCCAACGGGATTTTGAGCGCTCAAAAGCGACTGATATCAACTTTACCATTGACAAGCTCCTCAACAAAGATCGTACGGTAGTCAATGAGAATGCCAATAAGGACAGTGATGTTTTCAATACCCAACGGGATTTGACGGCTGGGATTGTCGGCAAATCCATCGGCCTTAAGATGCTGCCGCCTCATGTGGCCAACGCCCACCAGAAGGGGGATATCCACTACCATGATTTGGACTACAGCCCTTATACACCGATGACGAACTGCTGTTTGATTGACTTTGACGGCATGCTGAAAAATGGCTTCAAGATTGGGAATGCAGAAGTAGAGAGTCCCAAGTCTATCCAGACTGCGACAGCTCAAATCTCGCAAATCATTGCCAATGTAGCTTCTAGTCAGTACGGAGGTTGCTCAGCGGACCGAATTGACGAAGTCTTGGCGCCCTATGCTGAGCTTAATTATCAAAAGCATCTCAAGGATGCGGAGCAATGGGTTTTGCCGGATAAGAAGGAAGAATACGCCTGGGCAAAGACCAAGAAGGACATCTACGATGCCATGCAGTCGCTGGAGTATGAGATTAATACTCTCTTTACCTCTAATGGTCAGACTCCTTTTACTTCGCTGGGCTTTGGTCTGGGCACCAATCGTTTTGAGCGGGAAATTCAGAAGGCCATTCTCAATATCCGTATCAAGGGACTGGGAAGCGAGCACCGCACAGCAATTTTCCCTAAGCTGATTTTCACCCTTAAGCGTGGACTCAATCTCGAGCCGGGAACCCCTAACTACGACATCAAAGAACTGGCTCTGGAGTGTGCCACTAAGCGCATGTATCCAGATGTGCTTTCCTATGACAAGATTATCGACTTAACTGGATCGTTCAAGGTACCGATGGGCTGCCGTTCTTTCCTACAAGGCTGGAAGGATGAAAACGGTCAGGAAGTCAATTCCGGTCGTATGAATCTAGGTGTCGTTACTGTCAATCTACCGCGGATTGCGCTTGAATCCGAGGGGGATTTGGATAAATTCTGGGAACTTTTTAACGAGCGGATGAATATCGCTGAAGATGCTTTGGTCTACCGAGTGGAGCGGACCAAGGAAGCCAGTCCAGCCAATGCACCGATTCTCTATCAGTATGGGGCTTTTGGCCAACGTCTGGGCAAGTATGATCAGGTAGACCAGCTCTTTACTCACCGTCGTGCAACGGTTTCCCTAGGCTATATCGGTCTGTATGAAGTAGCAGCAGTCTTTTACGGCGGTAATTGGGAGACTAATCCAGAAGCCAAGGACTTTACGATTGCCATTGTCAAAGATATGAAGCGCCGGGTGCAAGAGTGGTCAGATCAGTATGACTATCATTTCTCTGTCTACTCAACACCATCTGAAAGTCTGACCGACCGTTTCTGCCGTTTGGACACAGAGAAGTTTGGCGTTGTTCCGGATATTACTGACAAGGAATACTATACTAACTCCTTCCACTACGATGTGCGCAAGAATCCAACGCCTTTTGAAAAGCTGGACTTTGAGAAGATTTATCCTGAAGTGGGTGCTTCAGGCGGATTTATCCACTACTGTGAATACCCTGTTCTTCAGCAAAATCCCAAGGCTCTGGAAGCTGTCTGGGACTATGCCTATGACCGAGTCGGCTATCTGGGAACCAATACGCCAATTGACCGCTGTTACAAGTGTAACTTTGAGGGAGATTTTACGCCGACCGAGCGGGGCTTCACCTGTCCAAACTGTGGCAACAGCGATCCCAAGACGGTCGATGTGGTCAAGCGGACCTGTGGTTACTTAGGAAATCCACAAGCCCGTCCGATGGTTAACGGCCGACACAAGGAAATATCAGCTCGGGTCAAGCACATGAATGGCTCGACTATTAAGTACGAAGGAAATTAAGATGGGAAAGTATCAATTGGATGACAAAGGAAAAGCTCAGGTGCAGCGTTTCCATGAAAAACATTCGCAGGGAGGCAGCGGTAAGAAAGAGCGCTTAGCCAAACTGCGTCAGCAATTTTTAGAAAAGAACAAGAAACAATAGAAGTCAGAGTGGGGCGCAAGGCGGCCTCACTCTCTTCGTATCAGGAGGTACTATGGAGCTAAGACGACCGGAACTAGGAGACAAGGAAAAGATTTTAGAGATGCTGGCTGACTTTGAAGCGGCTGGTAGCCGACAGGATGGCTTCTTTGGCGGAGCGGATTTTGTCTACGAGGACTGGCTGGAGACTATTCAGCTAGCTGAGGCAGGTCTAGGCTTGCCGCAAGGGTTTGTGCCTTACATCCAACTAATCTCTTTTGCTGCGGATGGTCAGGCTGTGGGCTTTCTCAATCTGCGCTTGCGGCTCAATGACTATTTGCTCCAAGAAGGCGGGCATATCGGTTATAGTATCCGTCCCTCTGCGCGTGGGAAAGGATTGGCCAAAGAGCAGCTGCGACAAGGCTTGCAAGTGGCTAAAAGTAAAAATATTAAACGAGTCCTAGTGACTTGCGATAGCGATAATGCTGCCAGTCGAGCAGTGATTCTGGCTAATGGTGGAGCTTTAGAGGATATTCGAGCTGGTAAGGAGCGTTACTGGATTGATATAGATTGAGGAGAGTTTATGGAATTACGACGACCAACTTTGGAAGATAAAGACGCGATTTTAGAGATGATTGCGGAGTTCGATGCAGCAAAATCCTATATGCACGGTGGCATGGGCTCCACTTGGAAGCGAGCAAAGGATT
>ERZ781275.541-NODE-541-length-42222-cov-3.612303_pt1 | contig 42222 bp, 54 predicted proteins | sample MGYA00375853_ERZ781275 | MGnify/ENA primary metagenome ERZ781275 (study PRJEB29790, sample SAMN03653691) | human gut metagenome | host: Homo sapiens | place: USA: Dallas, Texas | collected 2012-07-23 | study: EMG produced TPA metagenomics assembly of the Gut...
CTTTTTGAGCTCTAAAATCCGCTCAACCATCTCGTTCATAATTCTCCTCCGTGTATACAGTCTTTCCAACTATTATAGCATCTGTCTTGTCACATAACAAGCATCGTTGTAAATTTATCAAAGTTTTTGCTGAAAAAGCGTATAAAAAGACCTCTTTGCCACTAAAAATCGTTGACAAAGAGGCGTTGGACCGGACTTCTCAGCCCGTAATAAACTGCGCGGTAAAGAGGTTACTGTTTAGGATCAGCAGAAAAATCAGAACGCTGATGATGGAAACGTAGACCCGCTTCTGAAGCTTACTGGGTGTATCCCGCCCAACAAGCACCAGGTCCCGGATACCGAATACCATGATAAACACAATAACAGCATTGACACCAAGGGTATCGTAGGAGGCAAAGGTGGTGGGCAGAAGCACCAGATAATACATAAAAGCCAGCGGCACAAAGAGTAACAGCAAAATAACATCCGCCGCCTTGCGCCTGGTTTTATAGTAGGTAACCAGCGACAGGATAAAGAAAAACAGAACGCAGAATACAAAAATGCCAGCCACCATCTGGTTATAGGGCGTCACCGCCAGATTGATGGGGTCTTTGTAGTAGACGGCTGAGCCGAAAAAGGCCTCAACGATCTTATTCAGACAGCCTGGCACCACGGTACCGAAGAACCACAGCAGGCGGCCGCCAAAGGCCCCGAGAGAGCCTGCCGGGTCCAGTCCAAGGTTAAGCACCCGCTGCGCCGAGCCTGCCAGAGCCTGGGCGATGCCGAAATAGATGGCAGTTCCCCACACAAAGAGCAAAGCAAAAAAGCCGACGTATTTCACCGAGGATTGAGCCGCCCTGTTAAAATAAACGTAGCCAGTCAGCAGGACAAAGGTCACCATGGTGGGAACCTGAGCCAGCAGGAAGGTCACGAGCAAAAAGACCAGTGACAGCAGCAGCGCGATATAAGCGGTTTTAAGGTCACGGTCTGCCAGTGCGCTGTCAAATCGGTCATACAGAATAACACAGACGCCGGCACAGCAAACGGCCGGGATAAAGGAAACCAGGCTTGCATAGGCGGTGAAATCTGTGATCACCGAAAAAGCCATGAGGACTGTGGTTACCAGAAAAGCCACCAGGTCATTGTGCGATTTACTCCGGCGCCACTGATCCAAAAGAAGGCCGAAAAGCACGAGAAAAGCCACGTTAAAGGCTCTGAGCATCCAGGCGCTTTCTGGTGTCAGGCCTGAGAAAAGATTTTGAAGAACGCCCTCAAAGGCCCGTCCATTCTCGATTGCCCGTGGAATATTCTCATCAAAAGTCTGGGTGAAGAACAGGTAATCCGTCGGGTAACGGAACTGCGGCAAAAGCAGCAGCAACGCGGTCAAGATAATGACAACGGACAGCACAACACCGTACCAGTTGTACTGCAGCCATTCCTTCGGCGTCTTTTTGGGGCCGTTATTGGTAATGTACCACACCACAGTGCCGGGAATACCCGGAAATAAAATTAAGAATGCAATTTCAAGAGGCAGCGCCCCTCCCGGCAGCACGGGAATTAAGACAGCGCCCAGGGCGATCAGGACAATAAAATAAGTAATAAAGCCATTTCTGAGCTTTCGATTGTCGCCAATGGTTTTTTCCATTTCTAATTTCTCCTTTTTTCATCATATTCTTTGATTACCCAAAGGAGACTGAAATGAAACAAATAAAAAAGCAGCGTGTCTTATATGCACGCTGCACAAAGGCTTATTCTATTCCTTTCAGGTCAAACACCATTCCCTGGCAGAACTTGAGGTTTTCTGCGGGCTGATTGTCGATGATCTCAAAGCTTTCGTGGGGGATCTCAGTTCTGTAGGACCAGACATAGGGGCCTTTACACCATCTCACCTCGATGGGGCTGGCCTTTTCCTTTGCCTCCTGTGAATAGATACAGTTACAGGGGCAGTCCTCGAACAGGCCTTTTTCCGTAATATAAAGGGTGCCGCCGTCAACGGTCTGGCGTTCCTCCTCGATGGCACCGTGAAAAACCGTCCGGTCGTCGGAGCAGCCAAAGACAATGACAAAGCCAAGTTTTCTGGCCTGTATGATTTCATCCTCTGTCATTTCCTTTTTATATTCTCTGCCGTCTAACAGTGCCGCAAAATCCTGAATTGTTTTCATACTTTCCCTCCTCAGCACGATTTCTTACTCTATATTATAGCGCAGATTTTCTCTGATGAAAAGCTGGTGATTAAAAAACCGGACCGCCTTAAAGCAATCCGGATAAAGTATATTACATATCGAATTTTTTATGTTTTATGCTTTTATTTTTATTTGTTATGATATACAATATATTGTGTGGTTTGTTTTTAATTTTATTTTTTTCATACTATTTATTTTAATATTTTTTATTTAACTGAATTTATAAAGGGCAAAAAAAAGGGCAACATAAATATACAACTTTTATGTATATAGTTGGTACAATAGAAAAGACCAGCCCGCGGGCTGGTCATAATTTTTAGTATCCTGAGCCGGTGTACTGCAAATGCACGTACCCGTTCCCAACATAACCCCAGGTAAAGCCGTTTCTTAATCCGATCTCTAAAAGCGCCTCGTAGCTGCATGCCCCCATTGGGTTGCAGTCAAAGGCCCTGCCTGCCATGTGGTAGGATTCGGAAGAGCTGCCGGACAGGCTGGCATTGTAGTCTGGACAGCGCACCCCAGATGTTACCTGGATGCCGGAGCCTAAATCCTGTCTGGTGGCTTCCAGACAGTTTAAAGCCGTGTGGTTAATCATTTCCGGGAAGTGCAGGCAGTTCCCGGAGTGAATGGCTGGATCGTCGTTATCGGACACGGCAATGCCGCAGCCCAGCTCCGCGCTGTTAAAATGCGGCGTAAGCTGCACGCCGTTTGTAAACACCTCGGCCATTTTGCTCTGGCAGTCCCAGCCCCAGACACCGCCGTCTACTGCTAATCCGTATTCTACTTCAAAGCGCCGGATCAGTTGCCGGCAGTAGCTATCACTTCCGGGTTCGCCTAAATCTCCGTCATATTCACATGGGCCTAAAGCGTTCTCGCCGTAAAGCCATGCTAATGCCTGCTGAATACTTATATTGCTGTATAATTCGATTGTTGCCATTTTATTTTTCCTCCTTGTTTTCATCTTCAATAATTTCTAATAATTCGTATAATTTCTTTGTTGCAAGCCCCTTTATGGCCGTTTTAAGGTTATCGGCGGCTACTGCTGGGGCGGTAAAGCTATTGTTTTTCCAATAGCACCAGAATACGGATATAAGCGTCAATGCGCCTGTTATAAAATCGTTAATAGCTTCATTTTCGATTGGAATAAGCGGATAACCGGCCATTGTGCAGAACTGGTTAATTAAGGTTAAAACCAAAATAAACAGGCGGGCCAATGGCTTGGCATACATACTTAAATTTTCTGGGTTGATCTTCATTTTTTCCCTTCTCTCCTCTCTATGGATTCATCCGACTTTTTGTTTTATGGGCCTGCTCGGCCAAAAACTCATTAATCTCGTCAATAGATTCGTCCACGTTTCCATTGTTCCTTTTCCCGGATACGGCTTCAAGACAAGAGCGCATAGATCGCATAAGAATATAACGTTCCACGGCGCTTACATCAATATCGTGCTGCTGCTTGCGCTGCCAGCTCTCCACGTCCCCGATCCGGTCGTTCAATGTCTCGATTTGCTTGTCCTGCTGCTTGTCTGGGTGGATGAGCTTGTTATACAGCCATTGGCGCGCTGGCTTGTAGAAAAACATAAAGCAAGCACATATCCCCATCACCCACCCTGCATACTGTGATAGTGTTTCGATTGTCATTTTCCTGTTGTCCTCCTAAAATTTGCATTATTAAAGGGCCTCTCGGCCCTGATCTGTCCATTGGTAACACCTCTTTCTAAACCGCTCTCGGCGGCTGTATCGGCTCTGGTTCTGGTGGCACATAGTACCGGATGCCTTCCGGGTATTGTGGCACATATTCGGCTGCAAAGGCCATCCGGCTTACAGGTGCCGGAACCGATCCAATACCTGTTCTTTGCAGAATATACTGTATCTGCCGTCGCAGCTCCTTGTTTTCCGCGGCCAGCTCCTGCATGGCCTTTGTGAGCAGCGGGATGATTCTGTGCTCGTTGATCTGCAAGCGGTAGTCTAAAACATTCCCGTTCATATCCTTTTGCGGGATTCTTTCAACGTAGTCCGGATCAATCTGTTCCAGTTCCTGGGCGATATAGCCGATCTTTTCAAAATGGCCGCCGTCCTTCCATTGGAAAGCCCGGTGTTTAAACCTTGCGATTTCGTCAAGGGCGCTTACCTGCGTCGGCTGGATGTTGGCTTTCATGCGGCCATCGGATGCCCAAATGCTAATACCGTATGCACCGATGTTCGTATCACAGTGAATATACCAATTAGGGTTACCAGAAAGCCGCATTTGATAAATATAATCTGAACCAATAAAGATACCATATTCTTGATTGTATTTATTAAGAACATTTGAAAAGCAATGTAATTTTGCTTTGACATCAAACCAATCGCCATATAATTCATGAATGCGGCTGTTTCTAATCTTTAACATGTAATAACCACTACTATCATTAACGCCAAATTGTCCATTCGCGACCATTGCAAAGTTTACGCCTGTCTCGCCTCCGCCGCCATATCCAATAAAACTACCGGCTGCAATATCGCCATTCTGCCAGGCGCGCATATTAATTTGACCATTTTTGATCTCAATACCGGTTTTGCTGGTGGAGGTGCTTACCTGGCTCAGGGTACCGCCAAAGACAAGATTTCCGCTGGTGTCGCCGTAAAGCACGTTGGCTCCGGCGTTATTCTGTATCTTAATGCCGCCTCCCTTGATGGTCAGCCCGGTATTGTCCATTGTAAATTTTGTGGTGGTAAACTTGGTGCCGCCGTTGATCCCGGTGGTAATGGTCGTGATCAGGCTGGTGGCGGTCAATTTCTGTTCGGCCGTGCTCACACGGCTGGTCAGATTTGTCAGGCCGTTAGCTGTAGTGGTCGCTTTAGTTTCGACCGCAGTCACACGGCTTGTAATGCCGTTCACACTGGTTTCAAGGGTTGCTGCTTTATTGGTTACCGTTGTAATGCTCGTATCAGTTAATCCCTGATTGTTTTCTGCATCCGTGATAAACGGATGGGCAAAGTACATTGTGCTTGATGTCCCGCTGTTATAGTAATTTAAAAACCGGATGCGCACATATTTTGTTGTGGGGTGCATCACTGCGCAGACGGACACATTTTTTCCCGTTGGCAGTTTTGCCGGGTCAACGTTGCTGGCCATTAAATAGCCCTCTAAATTCAGCCATCCGCCGATGACGGCGCTGGTATTATAATAGTAAAAGTTGGTATTCAGCGTTGTGGATGTTCCGGTGTATACGCCTACTGCCTGTTTACTGGCATTGTAACAGGTAATCCCAAAATAGATTTGTCCTGTTGCTGCGGGTTTATTAATAGTAAGGCCCAGCTTATAAGATTTATTCGCGTCTACTTCATAAAAATCAGAATAGATTTGTACGTTTCCGCTGGTCGTTACCGCGCCTACCCAATTATAGGTGCTGTTGCTCTGCAGCTTAACCCCGTCAAGGCCGGATGCGTTTGCCGCTGGTGCCCATCCGGTTAAATTCCCGGTTCTGGAAAAGTTATTAAACTGCTTAACCGCGCTGTTATTAAATTCCGTCTTGGTGGTGTAGGTTTGGCTAACTGTCTGTGTGATCTGATTTGCCTTTTGGTCGATGGCACTGTTCATCTGCGTGGTGGTGCTGTAGCTCGCAAATTTACTGTCCACCGCTGTGATACTCTTGTCTATATCTTCTGGTGCTGGTGACCATGTCGTTGCCTTTGAACCTTCCTCTATTTTCAAATCTCCAAAAATAAGGTAGTTTCCTGAGTTCATGGTAGTGGATGGGTAAAGATGGAATGCTCTGGCTTCTGTCACACTGGCCGTAAAGGTGTGTGTGACTTTCGTCCACGTATTTGCGGCAAGGTTAATGCTTTTACTTCCTCCGGCCGTTTCAACGCCGATATTTATCGCTATGGCTTTACTGCAAAAGACTAAAACCTGCCAGGTATAAGTCTTTCCGGATTGCAATGTTGGTATGTCGTCTTTATAATAAGGCCCTTGCGCCCCATCGGTTAAATAGGTCGCTTGAACCGCTCTTCCGGACATGGTCTTACTGTTTGCGTCTACCCGAAAGCTCCCCGTTGCTCCAGTGCTGCTATACCAGCCTAAATGTGCTGTTGTCTTAAAATAAGTGTCTTTGTATAGGTTGGCTCCTCCAACCTGCAGGTTTCCAAATTCAGTTTTAGTAGTGTAGGTCTGGCTAACGGTCTGGGTGATCTGGTTGGCCTTTTGGTCGATGGCACTGTTCATCTGGCTGGTAGTGCTGTAGTTTGCAAACTTGCTGTCTACCGCTGTGATACTCGCGTCTACATCTTCCGGGGCGGGTGTCCACGGCATGGCTTTATTTCCCTCTGTCAGCATCGGGAATGCCATATATACGCCTAACGATAAATCCGTCCAGCTTGACCAGCCGCCTAAAACAAAGGCATACGCCGTGTTAAGTGTGGTTGTGTTCTCTGTAATTTCAAACTGCTGCCACTCGGTGGTCAGGGTACATAATTTTCCAGCGTTCATATTTCGGGAACCGCCATTATTAAAGGAAACATAGACTTGTCCGGCTTTCGTGCCTTTCAACCAAACGGAAAGCGTATGGTATCCCTTTTTATAAAGCACTTGCCCGTTTTTTAAAATATAACTGTTGGCCTGTGTGTTTCCACTAATTAGAATCGCTTTATTGCCTCCATAAGGGTCGGTCTGTCCCAGGGTTTTATTGCAGTTCCCTAATGACCAACTCGCATAGCTGACGGTATCTTTTAAAAGATTTCGTCCGCCCACGGACAGGTTGTTAAAATCTGTTTTGGTGGCGTAGGTATTCGATACGGTCGTTTTAAATCCGTTAAAGGTTTGTTCAAAGGTAGCCTGCTGGGTCTTTACCTCGGCGATTTGGCCTTGTACATCTTCTGGGGCGGGTGTCCAGTCGGTCGGCTTATTGCCTAATTCTAGTTTGAAATTTTTATATTCAAGGATAAGGCCTTGCTGATTACTGCCTTCAAAAACGACAAGGGAACCCGTTGCTACTACACTATTTCCTAGTTTTCCGGTTCCTGATATCCGTATCCATTTACTTCCAGTATCCGGCACCGTCATTTTAATTAATAAGGGTTTTTGATTGTTGCTGTACCTAAAATCAATATAAGCAGATGCACCCGCCTTATTTGTTTTTACATCAACGCTGTACGCAAAATCTTTTCCAACACAATCTTTAAAAACATAATTTGAATCTGGAAACAGCCCATGCACCCATGTGTAAGCATTCCAGTTTCCTTGTGCATTTACTGTTATTTTTCCATTCTCCCTTGTTGTGTTTGTTGGAAAATCTGAGGATGATAAGTGGATATGCTCCGAACTTTTCAAAAGGTTTCGCCCGCCAATGGACAGGTTATTTAAGTCGTTGGTCAAATTGGCAATGGTGGTCTGCTGGTTTCCGATGGTGGTCTGGATGCCGCCCACGGTAGCCACGGTTTTGTTATATTCGTCCTTGAGTTTTACCGTTTGTCCGTCTTTTACGATGGTCGTATCCTGAATCAAGGTGTCGATCTTGCCGTTAATGGCGTTGATCTGAGTGGTGTGGGTTTCGGTGGTGCTTTTGGCCGTTTCTGCGGTTGTTTTAAGGGTGTTAAAGGCCAGGTTGAGGGTTTGGCCGCTGCTGTCCATTTTTATCACGGTGCTGTCGATTTTCGTCGTGTTTCCGTTGATACTGGTGATTAAGCTTACAATGTCGATCTTGGTGCCTGCGATCCCGGCGTTGTCGGCAACCATGTCATTTCTTATAATACCGGATTTTATTCCGGGGGCGTGAAGCCCGGCAGCGTCGAACATGAGCGCCCCGGCGGCATCCCATACGTACATGGAATAATCCCCGGCGGCATCCTTGCCGATCTGTACCCGCACGCGGCTGGCATCCTTGATCTGGATGGTATTGTCTTTGATGGCCATGCGGCCATCGGCTCCCTGTACAGTTACCAGACTGGTGTTTAAAATACCGGTAGTGATTTTCCCGGCCTCGACACTCCCGATCATGGCGTTGGTGATGAAGCCGTTCCGGATGGTCAGGCTATCACTGGTGATCCCGCCTGCCTGAATGTTCACGGAGGTGAGATTGCCATTGACCAGTGTCTTGATGTCGGCCACGTCTGAAACAAGTGTATCCACGTACCCCACCTTGATCTCGGCCACTTCCACCCGGGCCGTTAAGGCGTTGAGGTCTAAAATGGTGGCTTTCCCGGCCAATAGCTCCTCAATCATGGCTGTGTTGATAATGGCCTCCGTTGCTTTCAGTGTCGTGGTTTCCAGCTCGCCAATGCGCGCCTTTACTGCGTTAAGCTCCTGGGCGTAAATATTCTGAACATGAATGGTGATGGCGTCCAGGTCGAGAGCTGATGGGGAAATGGTGCCATCATCGCTTGTGATGTTACCCACGGTACTGTTGACCTCGTTCTGCTCCTGCTGGAGTTCCTCGAAGGAGGCGGTACGGTTGGCAAACTCGCAGGTGTTTCTTTCGGGTTCGTCGGGATACTCTACCATCTTGACGATCCGCTGCTTTTCCTTGGTGCCGGTGGTGCTGTCCACCAGTTCCACGGTATCCCCCAGGCCAAAGTCTAAAATCCTGTAGGTTTTTGGACTGGCTTTCGCAAGATCGAGAATATCCCCAGAATAGGCCACCACGGGTTTACTGAGTTCCTCTAGTTTTGCCGTGGTATCCTCTAAAAGGCTCTGGGCGTTGGTATAGCGTTCATCCTTCCAGTATTTTGTTAAAACTTTATTGCTATACTGGTGATTTTCTACATAATCTTTCCCGCCGTTGATCTCCTTAAAGGTCAGTCCGTCCTTGCCCTCTGCTTTTATCCGGGTACAAAAATCATAGCTGGTTGACTGGATAGCTAACTTTCTCAGATTTAGGGTATCGGTAAAGTACATACCTTTGTCCTGCCCGCGTTTTTCTGCTATATGTATCTTTTTTTCGATGGTGTCGAACCAGATTTCACATCTGTACGTTTTCCGGGCCTGCTGTATAATATCCCAGCCGCTGCACTCTGTTTTTCGTATGGTACGCCGCCTTGTAACAGTGCAGCTTCCAATTGCCCAGCCAGTACTGGCGATTGCCAGTTTTAAGCAATCGTCTATGGTTTGTTCCACCGATTCAAAGCGCGGCCAGCATATTCCTTCTAAATCTTCTACGTTTAAGGTGGCCTTTACACTGCACCAAAGGTCGCTACTGTCTGGCTGCACTTCTTTTATAATATATTCGTCTGTTTTGGTACGAATATAGGCTTCATTGACCAGCTGCGCAGCCTCTTTTAATGGATATAAAAAAGAAAGCGTCCCATCTCCTGTGGAGAGGACGCTTTCTACAGTGGCGGCTTTTGCGACGGCCAGCCCTGCTATTTTGTTATGGTTTTTATCATAGAGCTGTAGAAACATAGTTTTCAGCCCCTTTCATCGTCATTACTCTGGTTCTCCGTCTAACATAACCTGTAACCCGTAAAGGTCATTACCGGTTAAATCCTCACGGTTTTTAATATCATTAAAATTAATCATACGTAAATTTACAGTAACTTTTTCATCTAAAAGTTGGTCGAGTTCTTCTAAATATTCTTGCATCTTTCCATTTTGAATTGCAGCATTTCCCTGTTGATCCTGAACGATCTGGCCTTTTTCATCCCGCTTTGCGTACTTCTTTCCCAGCTCAGCCTTAGTTTCGGCATAATCTTGGTACTCTGCTTTAAGTGCTTTAAGATTTTTTCCGATGGCAAAGGCCACACGAACGGGGTAGGTCTTTTCTGCTGCCGCTTGTAAAGCATTTGTAATATCAATTAATTCTCTGTTTGTAAGTTCCATTATGCTTGTCCTCCATTATTGTCCGCTCCGGTTAAAAGGGCGGTGATTTTTGTTAAAAACTCAGCGGTTTCGGCTTTTACCGTAGCCGCGTTCTGCTGGACGGCATCGGGGTTCATCTCGTAAGAGTTGTAGGTCAGGCCGCCCCGGTCGGTGATTTCGGCCTCCCGGTTCATGATCTGCATGGTTCCTGCATTTTCACTCATTTCAATTTCAGTAACACCAGTTAATTTAATGGTTCTTTTTTCGTTTATTTTTAACATTCTATTTCTCCTTCTCTTTAAATGAATCGTGGACAATACCGCAATGTAATATCAACGTTATTTCTGGACACAGAAATGTTATTTTCTCCGGGCTTAAGCCGTGGAAATATCCACATATCGGTATCGCCGTATTTATTAGTGCCATCGGCTAAAGTTACCAGCCCTTTTTCTCCGTCCACAATAACTTTCTGGCCGCCTTTAAGCGCCTTGATAAATTTTATGGGTTCATCGCTGCTGCTGCGCTCATCCCAGCCCACACCGATTATGGTCAGGTCTGCGATGTCCGCAGATGGTGTTATTTCCAATATGCAAGGGGTAAGAACGTTTCCCCCTGCCGTTACCCTTTTTGTCAATGTCCTATTTATAAGTATGGTCTGCTCAGTGTCAAATTCATAACCGATAAAGGTAATGGTCAGGCGCACGGCCTTTTTACTTACGGTTTCGGTTCTCTCGTTTTCGGTCATTTTTACCTTATACTGATGTTCCCGGTTGTCAAAGGACAAGGTGACAGGCTTAAGCAGCGCTGCAAGCAGGTTGCTTATATTCTGTTCTACTAAATCTTTTGTTTCTGCCTTAAAAAACAGTTCTACCAGCAAGGATTTAAAAGTATGCTTTGTTTTATCCCAGACCGGTGTCAAGCTGCCGGTTATCCATTCATCGGCAGCCTCTAAACTAACATCGGTTATGTCCATTTTTAAAAATGCAGCATTAAAGTCTTTAATGCTTTTTCCATCTATCTGCAACTACCTTACCCTCCTTTTCGTCATGGCTAAATTGCTGCCGGTAACCTCGATAATATAGGCTTCCAGTGCTTTATTGCCTATTTGTATCGGAATCGTTATAGCCATTTTTTCGGCTGCTGTGGTATTTTGCGGTGTTTGGCGTGTTTCATGATTCACATTGCGAAAAATCGCTTCAATGCGGTTATACATCTGGTTAAGAGGTACAACGGCCTCCGGGCTGTCGCCAACGCCGTTATTGGCATCTCCGACCCCGATAATAGAACGCTTGTTGAAAATACCCCCGCTGGAATACCAGTCAATGCCAATATGTGGCACACTTGGGGGGTTTAAAGAAAAACGCCCAGATATATACGGATGCGGTAATGCTACGCGCGGGCTTGGCATATCGGTGTCAAAAATACTTTTAACGCGGCCAAACTGGCCGGATACATTCCCGACCTGCCCGCCTACGCCGTCCGCTACACCTCGGCCGCCGTCTGCGCCCTTGTTGTTCATCTGGCTATAAAATCCTCCAAAGGCGTTTACGCCGGTCTGTGCCATATTGGTAGCTGTGCCGCCAAACATTCCCGTTTTGGAACCAAATCCAGAGTTTACATTTGTCCCAACGTTGTTACCGGCGTTCCAATACTCGCCTGCCTTGGCGTTTATATTATTGGCTCCGCTCTGAGCAATGATGTCAGCTTGTCCGGCAAACATCCCCGCTTTTGAACCAAAACCGCCGGTCAATTCCTGGCCGCTGTTCTGTCCGGCTTGATTGTAATCTTGCCTTGTTTCCCCTGCTTTCAGCACACCGCCTAAAAGGCCGTTATAAACAGCGGTCTTAAATTCCTCGTTTGTGGATTCATAACCGTTTTTTATGTTGTTACCAGTATCCCGGCCTAAACCATGTGCTTTTTCAAAGGTTTCTGCTTGCCGCCCGGTAAAGCCTCCTAAGAATCTGTCCACGGCCTTGCTGGATGAGCTACTGGCATACTCCGGCACCCGTTCAAAGGCCTGTACCGCCTCACCTGTAAGTTGTGAAACCATTTCGGCGTTTTCGCTACGCAGTTTATTAACACTGCCAGCTGCTTCCTCTACGGCTTTATTGTTTTCATCCTGCGCTTTGTTCAGTCCGTCAGTTTTCCAGATATATTCTTCTAATGCCCGGTTATATTCCTGCTGGTTGCTGTTATAATTCGGGTATTTTGCAATAATATCATCTAAAATTCTTTTCTTTTCGTCGGATATACGGTTGCCCTCTGCAACGGCCTCTTGATATTCCTTTTCTGCCTGTGTTTTCTGGGTAATATTGTCGTTTAGCGCTGCCCACTCGCTTTCCTTTTTAATGCGTTCCTCATAGGCATTTATTGTGTTATAAATTTCTTCTTTATTGCGGTTCAACGCGCCTGTTTGGCTGTCAAAGGAAAGATTCAGGCCGGGGATTGCCTGATTTAACATATCTATTGTGCCCTGCATCGCCTGTTGACTGGCTGTTGACCCATCATAGTGGCTTTGGAGTTGGTAAAGCTGTTTCGTGAGTGACTTTGTGCTTTCAACTTCCTGCGTTGCGGCCTGTATGGACTGTTTTCGGGCTTCTATGCTTTCGGTGACTGTCTGGGCGGTTGCCTCGGTACTGGCCCGCAATTCTGTATTTTTGTCGATGATAGCTTGCGATCCGTCTTTCACAAAACGCTGGTGTTCTCCGTACTTATACAGAGCAGCCACGCCTGTTCCTAATGCAACGCCGGCTGTTATCACGGCTGCACCCATTCCCGCAACGGATAAGGCGGTTCCGGCTGCTCCGGTGCTTGCGCCGGCCAAAGAAGGAGACAAGGCTTTCATCCCTCCGGTTAGCTTAGCTATACCGCCCGCCGCTGTTTTTCCAACGGTTCCGGTCGTTTTACCTTTAGTAATAAATTCAGCTAATTTTGGTACTACTTTCCCAAAAGCACCGGTTAAAGTTGCAACGCCCTGCCCGACACGTCCCACGCCGGATAGCAGCGGGCCGGTAACGGCAACGGCAGCCAGACTTTTTATGATAAACTCCTGCATTTCAGGTGTGAGTGATCCCCACCACTCGGCAAATGTTTCTAAAGCGTCTGCGCCTTTTTCCAGAATCGGCACAAGGCTTTCCATAATCACTTCCCCGGCATCTGCGCCGGCGATTTTAATTTTATTCATGGCAACTTTTGCCCGGTCGCCGCCGTCCATAAGCGCCCCAAAGGTATTGTCAAGAGTTCCCCCAGAATCCTCAATGGTTTTTAAAAAATCTTCATATGAAAAACGGCCTTGCTGGATAGCGTCTACTAAATCCGGCCCGGCCTTTGTTCCAAAGATTTCCATTGCCTCCTGTGCGGTGATTGAACCGTCTTGAACGCCTTTTACAAGGTTGCTAAATTCTACCTTTGCATCCTTTCCTTCTTTCATCCAATTGGAAATCGCCTTTTTCATACCGGAAAATGCAATCTCTGTATTCACGCCGGCTTTTTCCCATTGTGCAAAAATGGCAATGGATGAGGCGGTATCAAAACCTAATTGCCGCATTGGCGCGCCGTATTTTGCAAGGCTTTCAGTCAGTGTTTCTACAGAAATCCTACTGGCCTGACTGGCTTTTGCCAGCTGGTCTAAGAGGGTTTTATATTGGCCGGTTTCTATGCCGGCATCCCCCATTGCCCGGCTGACAAGCCGCACGCCTGTAACAGAATCCACCCCAGTAATCCGGGAGAACTTTAAAAAGTCCTCGCTCATGGTTTGCAGGTCGTCGCCCATTACACCAAATCGGGTGTTTACTTCACCTACTGCGCCGCCGATTGCGTCAAAACTGTCTGGAATCGTCCCAGCCACCTTACGATATATCCGGTCGAGTTCCTCGCCTTGTTCGCCAACGGCTCCGGTCGCGTTAATTAAAATATCCGCGCCCTCGTCCACCTCGTTAAAGGCTGCTACCGCAGCAGCACCACCGGCCACAATTGGGGCGGTTACATGCATGGTCATACTGTCGCCAACATTTTTTAACTTCCCTGATGCAGAATCCAGCTTTTTGGTAAACTCGTCGATCTTAAAAGAAGCCAGCTCACCATTTACCTTTTTCAGGGCAGACTCATTATTTGCTACCTCTACCCGCATTTTATTCAGGGATGTTGTGGCCTTGTTTATGGCGTTCTCTGTGCTTTCTATGGCATTTTCATTGTTCTTTTGGGCATTTTTAAGCTTATCAAGGGTATCCTCCAGCTTTTTGGCCTCGGTACTGTTTTCCCCGTAGGTCGCCACTGCCTTTTTATAAGCAGCTGTGGTTGTATCAACTTTTTTTGTTAGGTCGGCCTGTGTGGCTTTTTGTTTCTCTAAACGCTGTTCAAGGGTTTTTATATGGTTTGTCTGTGTTGTCAGCTGAGTGTTTTGCAGATTCAGGGCTTGTGTAAGAGCTTTCTTTTTTCCCTCTAAAGTAGTATCTGCTTTCCCCAGCGCTTTAGCCTCGGCTTCACTGGCTTTCATTTCAGAATTAATTACTTTTAATTCTGCTGCCATTTTCTTAGACGCTTGTGTAAACTCGCTGGTGTTGGCTCCTACTTTAATAACTGCATAATTACCCGCCATTTTCTTTTGCCTCCTTCCTTAATTGCATGTCATAGGCGATAATATCCAACATTTCCAGATAGTCCGCGCTGATTGCGTCCATATAGCTGTTATTCAGATGATTTACAGAATATAAAACCATTTGATCAATCATTTTAATACAATGATCTTCTGGCTTTTCTTCTGTTTCTTCAATATAGCCCTGTTCCTCTAAATATGCGCCAATAACGCTTTTTTTCTTTTCAACGGGTGCTATATCCAAAATTTCAAAAATACGTGTATATGCGTCATTTATGCGGTTAAAATAAATGTTAAGCCAATATTGAATTGCTATATAATCAACATACGGGGTATTTTCGTCAATTTCTCCTAAAAAGAGTGCCGGTTCAGTATCGCCTTTAAAATATTTCCTTAGTTGTCCGGCTGTAATTCGTTTGGCAGTTCGCCGCTGCCATTGGTAAAATTTTCTTCCACCTCTAAAAAGAGAGTATTAAACTTATTGATCGTTTCGTTTTGGATACCATAGAAAAAATATGTAATTTCTTCCACGCTTACATTTTCTGTAATCTCCTCTGGCTTTAACCCAAAGCATAAGGCCATTGCCGCCGACAATTCTTTAAGCTGTTCCTCTGTGTATGGTTCTTTAAACAGGTCTTTCCCTTCACAGGCGTTCCATGCTTTAACAACAGCCTGATGCTTTGCGATGGTAAACGCCCCTGAATCGTATTCTTTATCTTTAATAGTAATTTTCATCCGGTTACCTTAAGCCTTTGCTACCACAATGGCTTTACCAGCCTTTTTACACAGTCCCTTGCTGTCTACCTCAGCGACAACAATATCATTTCCGGTGGTGGCGGTGATCTCGGCGGTGCCGTCCCATGCTGTCCACCCGCTTAAATCACGGTTAACACTTGGCATTGCAACGGTCACATCATATTTATATTTATAGGTGTTCCCAGATGCTTTGTCCGGTGTAACCGTCAAGGTGGTCTTTCCCTTTGCTGTGCCGGCGGCCGATGCTACGGTCAAGCCCGTTGCCACAACACCTGCCGTTAAGGCCGGTTCCTGTACAGCACTAAACCAGCTTTCAATGGCCTGCTTTGCGTCAGTATGTTCAGCCAAAAGCTGTTCTTCATCAACGATATTGGCGTAAAGGTGCTTTTTCTTTCCATCAATTTCCTGTTCCAGCTTTCGGTTATAGGCTTTTCCCTTAAGGCTGTTGGTCTGGGTTTCGACTTTATCCGCTTTGGTATTATAGGTAACCTCATCCCCTTGGTTAAACTTCAAACAATAATACTGAGAGAATTCATATAAGCCATTTGCAAGTTTTGACATCCAACTGAGCGCAAGCTCTTTCTGAATATCCTCGGCTGATTTCATCAGAAAGCCATTTTTAAAGAGCTGTCCTAAAAAAAGTTCCCTCTCCTGCGGGGCAAGCCGGTTGATCTCCATTTCAATATCACTGTCGATATATTCGGTAATTACTTCCTCTACACCGTCCTCTGAATAGGTGGTTTCCGTTGCGAAATTGTCGGTAATTTTCATGGAAATGGCCCCATTAATGTGCACTGGCGTGGCGGCTTCATATTCTGTTTTGGTATTTTTTAAAATTTCTGCGGCGTGAATGTTCATCAAGCCGCGGGTACGTGTCTTTTTAATTACTTCCTGCATTATAATTCCTCCAAATAATAAAATTTTAGTTCCTGATGGTAGTAGTCAATCTCCCTTAAATGCTCGTATCCGGTGCCTGTCCAGACAAAGCCCGCATTGCGCATATATTTTATGGCATCCACTTTCATTTTGTGGACTTCCCGGCTGTCTTTTCCGAAAACATCGACCGACACAACATGTTCAACGCTTTCTATTTCATCATCGGCAAAACTCTTTGGCGTTTCCTCGATCTGCTGAAATACAATGTGCGTTAAATCTATGTCCTGTCGGTACCATGATTCAAACACCACCTGCTTGTCCGGATGCTGTAAGTATACAAGGGCATCAAACACTTTTTCAGATATATCTTCAAGTTTAAACACTCATGGCCTCCTGTAGTAACCGGGTGTATTCTTCCACACCCAATTTGTTTATCATTTCCTCTATGTCCGGGGTGGTTTTTGAGAAAATTCCCCGCTTTTTAATGCTCGGTGTACGCCTCCCATTGCTGGTTATGGTGCCGCCTGCGCCGGTTTCCTCAAATTTCGCATAGAAATTCGGGGAGTTATTCGACGGATACCAGCCAATATCAGCACCTAAAAGCCCTTTTTTCTTTGTTAATTTTCCTATTGGAATCTCGTCACGTGAATGTGCGAAAGGACTTGAGCGAGGTTTTTTATGTCTTTTCGGGCCTGAACCAGAAATATCACCGGAAACAGGCAGCTCCTTAGAAACGCGCTCAGCAGCTGTCTGTTGTCCTTTTTTTATAATCTTACGATTTGCTTTATCTAAGAGCTTTGAACCGCCGATTTCTTCTATTTGTTCCTGTAGCTTTTTAAAATCGCTGTAATCCAATGTGATCCGCATCACGTCACCGCCTTACAACGGATTTCCACCCATTTTTTGGTATTCTTGGCAAAATCCACGTCATAAATTTTGTATTCCTGATCTTTAAACAGCACCTTAAAGCCTTTAAAATTCCACATTTTTTCCATCATTTTGCAATACCGCACCTTAAATAAAAGCGTATTTTCCAGTTCGGCATTGATGGCATTATACCGCTCAGCCCCTTTCAGGCTGAGCGGTTCGGCCCACGGTTCACGAAAGAGCTTGTCCGGCTGCTTTACAGGCCGGCCTTTTTCCAGTTTGTCTGGCTGCTCCTGCATGATTTTTATTTTTACATATCCTCCCATGCTGCCGCCTCCAATATCTCAAAAATTGTGGTTACGATTGTGGACTTCTTAGTATCGGCTGGCACCTCTACCGCCCGATTTTCGTACATATCGTTAATGATTTTCTTTTGCACCAGTTCGGCCACGGGCGTATACTCCGGCTTGTCTTTAAAGGCTATTCCTACCGTTTTTGTGATATATAAATCTGAAACGGTAATCAACTCCTCTAAAAATTTGTCGTCGTCTGAAAAATCAATTTTCAGGTATTCTTTAATTTGTTCCTTGGTTACGCCCATGCGCTACCCCCTTAAGCCTTTGCGGTTACCGTGGTTTTTCCTGCCTTGACACAACGTTTATCTGCGTTGACCTCTGCAATACAAATCACATTGCCAGTAGTAGCGGTAATGTCGGCGGCACCGTCCCAATCCGTCCAGCTGGTCAGATCAGCGGCCACTAATGGCATGTCTACTTTATCGGCAGTCTTGTATTTATAGGCGTTTCCGTTTGCTTTTTCCGGTGATACAGTCACCTTTGTCTTTCCGGCTGCGCTTCCTGCTGCACTCACAACGGTCAGGCCGGACGCGTCAACGTCGGGCGCGCCGGCTTTCGGTGTAAACTCAATTTTCTTGCAGGCGCGGTTATCCAGTTTCTGTACGTCAAAGCGTTCCAGCACTCGAATGGCCGTTTGATTATAGGCAAATAACACTTCTTTTGAGGTCGCAACTTCATAACCTTTACGGTCAAAGAATTTAATCAGCGCCCACAAGTTGACAACATAGAACACCACTTTGCCAGCGGTCGCCGGCAGGTCAGCATCATCCAGTGTTACAAGGGGTTTCCCGTTGAAAATGTCTTGTCCGTTCACACTGGTAACAAGGTTTAAATCCCTTCCTAAAGCGTCTTTTTTACTTTTCAAGTAAACATAGCCGGATAAGTTTGTTAAAACGACAATACCAGCTCGCAGGCTTGGCAAAACTGCGTTCATGGCGTTTTCTACATCGGTATATTCTTCTGCGCCCTCTACCTCGCTCGCTTCGGCCTTGACAATATCTAAAATCGCGTCATTCTCCGTTAAAACGGACGCTTCGGCAAATTCAGGCTTTACAATATTCTGGATAATTCCGACCACTTCATCATCGGTCAAGCTGTTTTCAACCGTTAATAATTTTCCATAATCATCTACGCTGTAATTAATGTTTTCAGTTCCAATGTTTCCTTCTGGAATCTTTTCGCCGGATGTCAGATTGCTTAATTTGTTGTTTCCGATCTTTGCAAAGGGCATTTTTCCGTTATGCTTAGTCACGGAAATAACATGGCAATAGGGTTTCAGCGCCGGGAATCCTTTACGCAGTAATTGTAGGTCATTAATAAAATCCTCTGGCAGCACCGCGCCATTATCGGCCAATGTGACCAGCGCCCTTTCTTCCTCGGTTGTTGGACGGTTTAACAAGATTTTCGCAATTGCTCGGTATTCCGGTACATCATCCGTTTTACGGTTTTGGTTTGCTAAATAGCGGTGTTCCATGTCCGCAACTTCCCGCTCTCTCTTGTCCGCATCCGTGATTAAATCATCAAGGGCCTGCATTTCATTGTTGAGCAAATCAATCTCGGCGTTAATGCTTCTTAATTCCTCGGCGGTTTCAACGCTTTTCGCGCGGGTTGCTAACTTTTCTTTTTGTTCTTTTTTTGCATTGTAAATTTTTAATAATTTATCTTTCATTGATACACCTCATAATTTTAATAATATTTCTGTTCTTAATTTTTCAACTTCCAGCTTTTTCCGATGTTCGGTATTACTGCCCTTTTTCTGGGCTTCTATGTACTCTTTCCGGCTTCTACAGTCAATTTCACTGGAATTATAGGCCGGGAATGTACAGGGGCTTACCTCAATCAAATCGGCTTTCATGATGGTTCTTTTGTCCATCATTTTTCCCATGTATTCTACCTTTTCCCAATGGTTTTCACGGCAGATAAAGCCAAAAGAACTACCGGTTACGTCACGGCGCTTCACGCTCTCAAAAGCATCATTCCCCCAGGTATTGGCCGGCAAGTCTGTTTCATATTCCAGACCTTCCTGATTGTCCAAAAACCGCAGTGTACCGGCCACGGTTGAGCCTAACGGCTTGCCTTGGTCATGGTTCCACAGGGCTTTCTTTTCGTTTTCCCTTCGTTCGCTGCCTTGCAGCGATTCATCAAACGCGCCGGCGGCAATTTCCTCTAACCATTCATCCCCCCAGCAATCCCGTATAAGGGTTGGCTGGTTATATCTTACGGCAAAGCCGCCAATGGTCATTTTTCCGGGTTCGTTTTCGGTTCCATCTGCCCGGACTTCCAGACCGGAACAAAGGTATTCCCTTTTTTCTTCGTTAGGTATTCCCATTTTTCTTGTCGTCCTCCTTTCCAATATCATTAATTTTCAATACGCCTGAATTGACAATCAATTCATCGGCGCCGGGCTTGGCTTTGTACTGTGTCATGCGGCGGGCCTCGTTCGGCGTATAGATGCCGGCAGACACATATTTTGTCAGGATATTGGCTTGCGCCTCGGCGGTCGTTCTGAGCATAACATTGGTGTTAAACCTGAATTTAAGCCCTTTTCGGCGCTGTTCTGGGCTTAGCATCTTCCAATTTAGTTCCTGTTCGTTTCCCTCAAATAAAATAAGCAGCGTATCCACTAAAAATGATAACTGCTGCTGTTCCAAACTGTTATTATTGGTGTCTTTCAGGTCGTTTAACTGGTACATCTTTATGCCAAAGCTTGAAGCGATCTGGCTTATGGTCATGCGCCGCACCTGTTCAAACTGGGCATCGGATAAAGAAATGTTTAATGGGCTTATGGTGTAGCCTGCTGGAACCGTGAAAATACGTCCGCTGCTTGAAAAAATGCGCTCAAATTTCTGCTGCATTTTCTTCAAGTTCTTTTCTTCCCGCATGTCTGACGTTAACTGTACCACGGCCTTATTGGTCAAACCGCTGCCGTAAAGCTCGTTTAAGTATTTCTGGCTTTTTAAACCGGTATTTACCACACTTTTAACCATATACCGGTTTGGCTTGGCGTTTAATCCGTCCTGTGTAAAGGACTTTAGGTGTAAAATATCCTCATACCGGCAGTATTCCATGTCATTGCTGCCCACACTTGAAAATTCAACCATGACCGGGTTGGTCATCTTGCTTTTACACAAACCGGCATCGTCGATAATTAACCGGTGTAACCGGATAGGCCAAAGGTTTAAGACCTCATCTCTATGGTTTCGTTCGATCAACGCGCAGCCGTGGCCAGTATGGTGCCGGTTCACTTCGATGGCTTTCCAAAAATCAATGGCGGTCATATAGGGATTTGGCCGCAGTGCGACCTTTTCATACAGCGGTTCGCTCTCTGCCCTCTCATCCCCCTCGGCGGTTTCCTGCGTCAGATAGCACGGGATTTTTGCCACGGATTCAGCCAGTATTTTTATACAGGTAAAATAAGTGGCTTCCTTTAAGGCGCTTTCATCGGCATAACCCTGCGCGTCGATCCCAAAAGCTTTTAACATGGCAGCCTCAACGTTGCTATAGCTGTTTTCCTCGTTTTTATTTTCCTCAACGGTTACGGTTGTTTCCCGCTTTTCAAAGAGTTTACTAATCACATTTATTCACTCCCTCCTTTCTTGGCGCTGGCAATGCTTACCCCTTCAAGAAAAAAGAATACTGCGGCCAGGTATCCGGCCAGATAGATATTCAGCGCCGCCGTGGTCACCACGGCAATTAAAAACGCAACAATGAAGAAAAGTTCTGCATTGTTGCGCTTAAGCCATTGACTAATTTTTTTTAACATTTAATCACTCTCTTTCAAGGTTTTCCAGTGCGTCAAATGGGTCGTAGTGCATCACGCCGTTGGCATCGACGCAGAGGCACAGCCCCATCAGCATGGCAATAATACCGTCGATAATAAAACGGCTCTTTTTCTTGCTGTATTTTACGTTTTTGGCATCGTCAAAGACCGCGATACAATTCTTTGCCATTGTGCGAAAACAGTCATTTTCTGCAATTATCAGGCGTTCATCTATCAGAAAGCACTCGAAATCGTTGATTATCGGTGTCATAGTCTGCATTCCCTGCCCCATTGGCACAATATCCCATTTTTCTTCAAGGCGGTTCATAATTGTGGGCGATCCCCAACGGTCAAAGCCGGTTTCTTGAAAATCGGCTTCCAGTTCGATCTCATAGATATAATCCAGAAAGGTTTCAAAATTAATATATTTGCCCTCTAAGGCGATCAAATCGCCGTCTTTTATCCATTTACTGTAAGGGTTCTTGTCCTGCTCTTCCCGCTGGATGACCGTATCTTTTGGGGTGAATAGATGGGGATAGATGATAAACTTGTCGCTTAATTCATCATAGAATACCTGAACAAAGGCGGTTATATCATGGCGTGAACTCAGGTCAAGACCGTTCCATGATTGCAGTCCTTTAAGGCTGTTATAATCAATTTCACGGGTGCAGGCATCCCATAAATCCATGTTAATGGCACCGGCTTCACCACTTAAGGCTACATGCTGGTTTAAGAACATGCGGCGAAACATATTTTCTTGGTAAGGCATCAGCTTGGCTTTATTTGCCATGACCTCAATGTCTTTTCGGCTTCTGAATACGTCGATTCCGGGGTTAGCTCTTTCCCATTCCTTTTGATCCGTAATATCACACCCTTTCTTTGCTTCATAAATTCTGTAATAAAAGGTTGGATCATCCGCGCCGGTTTCCTGTATGGTTTTACATCGGCTGTAAATCTGTGTTTCCAGATTAAGGGGATCTTCCCCGCTGGACGCGGTTGTGATGGTGATCAACAAAGGATCATCCCACGCGCCTTGACCGGTGCCGATTTTCCCGTACATTTCATCGCTTTTTGCCTCGTGGATTTCATCCAGGCATCCCACATAAACGCTGTAGCTGTCGGCTCCGCTGGCATCGCTGGACAATACCACTAATTGGTTTCGGTTATCCTTGCGCTCGATCAAGCGCCGGCTGGGCACGATTTTACAATATTTTTTAAGCGTTTTGTTGGTTTCGATGAAATAGGACACCGTTTTATAAAGCTCGCCGGCCTGCTTTACATCATTGGCCGTTAAAACAAAAAGCGCGCCCCTGATTTTCGGTTGACAGAAAAAAAGATAGGTGATGATAATGGCAATAATAAAGGACTTTCCATTTTTACGGGCAACGTTGATATGCACTTCTCTGTGTTTTCTCAGCCCTGTTTCACGCTCTTTCACGCATAAAATTTCGCAGACAATTTCAAATTGAAAGGGCATTACCTCAAAACGTGAGCTGGTGCCTTTATCGTTTCTCAGTTTCCCGATAAACTTAAATATCTTTTCTGCCTCGGCTTCATCGAAAAAATAAGTTTCATCCTCCCACTTATCTTTCAGGGCTTCAATACAATGCTGCACCCACTTTTTAAGCATCATGGGCGATCATGTCCTCTAATTCATCGTCGTAATTTTCATCAATTAGAACCATTTTTTGTTTGTTCATACGCGATCTTGAAGCTGGGGTAAGCCCTAATTCTTTAGCGGCTGCCAACATACGCTCCTGCGCTTTATTGGCAATGGCGACTTCTGGCCGCTGCTGTATATAGCCGTTTGGCGTTTCAAAAGTGAAGCCCTCAGAATCCAGTAAAGCCTCGCATTTCTGCCACTTTGCATAATTTACGCAATAGGTTTCAAGGGTCTTTAAATCCTTGTCCTCAATCTCTTTATTTTCTTCGATTATTAATTTCACGACGCGCCGCCACTCTTTTTTTGCAGTGTCATTAATCCATGTCGGCGCTGTTTTTTTCATTTTTACCCCCCCTTACCCTAAAATTTTGCTCGCACGTTCACAGAACATTGGAGAGAGCGACCGTGGAAAATGGACAAAAGTTTTTCATACCCCCACCCTGAATTCCTCATAAAAGCGCAATATCATCTCATATAAAAGCCTCTGCACCTGCTTTTTGCTTTTCTTATATTTTTCGTGTATTAATTGGTGGTTGCTTTCTGTTAGATAGATAATGTTGTTCACATCCAGCGCCTTTGACCAGTCCTCTTTAAGCTCTACAATGTGATGGGCTGTGTAACCTTCTGCGATTCTGCCGGTTGTATAGTATTCGTAAATGTCCATACCAAAGTAAAAGACAATGGCAGACTGTCGGCAGCATTCCCATTGCTCGGACTTGTAGAAGTGCTGTTCCTTCTGGTCGTTGCGCTGCTGCTTATACTTCCGGTTCCTTCTCCTGTTATCCTGTTGCTTTACCTTGGCATGTTTCTCACAATACTGTACATTCTCTGGCAGCAGCACCCGGCATCCCGTATAACTGCAATACTTCTTTACTGGCATCTTATTACCTGCATTAAAAAAGCGCCCTTGTTCCGGCGCTCCTCTAATCCTGACTGATCCTGTATTCTCTTACCTTTTATCACAGTACAAATAATAACACGGTATTTCCAAACTGTCTGTGTTGTAAAATTGTGCTGTCATAATGTGCTATGAAATTGTGCTATAAAAATGTGCTGTCAAAGCGTGCTATGAAATTGTGCTATAAAAATGTGCTATTGTATACAATCTTATCCTATCCTGAAATATGCCTTACATAATCGTGGCTGTATCCCAGCGTGTCCGCTATCTCATTCAAGGTAAAACCTACAACGGTTTGTAAATAAAATATCTTATCCTCTGTGGAAAGCCAACTTTCTTTTGCACTCTCTGTCGCCTGCTCAATCTCCTGCTCAGCCTGTTGTATTTCTCCCTCAACAATAACTATCTGGTTCAGTACCTCGGCCAGTTCGGTTAAGATGCTTTCTGCTTCCCGGTGTCCTCCACTGCCTTTTATATTGTCACAGTCAAAGAAGCTGTGTATTGTACTGCCCATTGTTGGCGTGCCCTCCCATTTCAGATAGGCCGCCCGGCGTTTAAGGGTTCTATGTTTTCTGTTCAAGTCATTCAGCTTTTGCTTTAGTGTTCTCGCTTTTCTCTCTGTTTGCTTCACGGCGGCCACCTCCATTTAAATTACTATATAACCATAATCTTGGTATAAATTTACTATTAACTTTATACCTAGGATTACATAACCTTCCTTACAATATTCTCTATCATCCAAAATATAATTAATCTTACAAACAACGCAGCGCCTTGTTTCCTTTCCTTTTCTGTCGATTTCATTTATTCCTAAAAAATCTCCTACTTTAAAGTTCCTATCACTTTTTCTTACTTCAAATTCTTTATTTTGATTTACTATTTGTTCATAATAATTGCTTTTGCATTTTACTTGATGAATCATGTTTTCCTCTCAAATTAAATTATTGCATAAATGAAGCGCCGCATTTCTTACAGACCGCCCAAACATGGCCGTTAAACGCGCTTTTCCCGGCCAGCATATCATTTCCGCAAATTGGGCATTGTACAGTTTTGCTCTCTCCGTTGCTAAGCTCTGCGTCTATCTGTGCCGCCACTTTCAAAATTTTCTTAGTATGATCCTGTATTTTTTGATCAATCATTTTCTTTATTTCTTAATGGTTTCACACTCGATACCACCATAGTATTTAACTTCTTAAAAGCCTTGTTCACGATATTCTCTTGTAAGATGCCGTTCAACAAACAATAGTTTAATCCAAATCTTACTTTCTCATAAATATCATGTTTTTCTAATGTGTAGCCCTGTTTATTCAACTGTTTCTCAATATCCGGGCAAAGAACGCCATACGCTATTCCAATTTCTTTTTTATTTTCCATTTTCCTTTTTCTCCTGTCTTAGCTTACAATCCATACAGTTAGGGATTATCCGGCCTTTTATGTTGGAATACCCCTTACACTTTCCGGCCTGCTGGTGCGGCCATTTCTTCCCATTTACCAAAGCCCGCTTAATAACAGTGCAGTTCTGTAATGTTCTTTCGGCCATTTCTTTACCCCTGTTTTTTAAATAAACACCGGTTTGCCTTAACCGGCTTTCCATCATGGCATTGTAAAAGCCCGTACTCTCTGCATGTGCAGCGCCCAACTGTATCGCGTCCCAAACACTGGCAGTAACCGCAGAACCGGCCTAAATACCGGTTCTGTCCTGCTGCCTTTCCTCTACTCCTGTTCTGTGTACTCTGCATCTTCGGCCTCGATCTGCTTCATATTTACCTGTCCTGGTATGCTTTTGTCCATGATGGACGGTTCTAAGGTTTCTATATCATATGTGGTGCTTTTGGCGGTTTCCGGTGACAGCTTTGTTTTTAGCGCATAACTTATAGAAATATCGCTTCGGCCATTTTCTGGCTTCACATCCACAATAATTTGTATCTGCCTTGCTCCTTCATCGGTCATCGGGTTTTTAATATTTTTAAGGACTTCCACTAACTGGCTCTGAAACATCTGATTTAAGGTCTTTTCGCCGTACCCATTATCTTTTCCAATATCGTTCAGTGACATGTTCATTTCTCTATATCCTCCATTTACTGTTAATAAATTTTTTCTTACAAAATCTTCCCATTTCTGTATATTGTTTTTATGGATGATGCTTAATACATATTCTTTATTGACTTCTGCTGTCCGTCTGGCCTTTTCTGCCTCCAGCTTGCTATCAAACCGGCGCTTGATTTTTTTGCCTTTAATCCAGATGGCCGCCACCCATTTTTGGCGGCCTCGTTCATAGTAAACGCCCTCTACTTGGCTCTTTGGTGTATTACTGCTTTTTTCGGCTGTCAAGGTGTTGCCTCCCTCAATCGCTTTGCTCCAACATACTGCCCATAAGACAGGTTGTGCTCTCTGGCTGCTTTTTCCACTTGCTGCACTTCCTTGGTTGTTAATCTTGGCTCTGGCTGCTTAAACTGCTGGTAATTGCGCCCGTGGTAACCGGCCCGGCACTCAGCAGAACAAAACACTTGTCTTTGTGTTCCTTTAAATTTTTCTCCACAAAACAGACAGGTCTTTTCTGTTTTTTCTACATGCTGTTTTACACGATTTTTTTCTATTCTGCATTCGCTTGAACAGTATTTTATACCTTCTGTCCCTAAAAACTTTTTTCCGCAGAAAGCGCATGTTTTTTTAATTTTTTCTCCATATTGCTTTATTCTGTTTCTCTCCATTCGACAAGCCTTTGAACAATATTTTATGCCTCGGCTCGTTTTTGTTTCAAATTCCTTTCCACAAATTTGACACTTTCTAATCACTTTTGGCCTCCTACAATTCGTATGTACATTCATTGCATTTATATACTCTGTAATGCCCTTTTACCAGCCTTTTCTTTAACGGCTGCTTATATCTCCTGCACATGTAACTTTCCGGCTTAAATCCGGGTTCTGTGAAAATAGTAAAGCGCCTGTATGGGCAATCACTTGTACAATACTTATTTTTAAAATCTGGCTTCATACTGCCCCCTTTTATCCTAAAAAGCGGATTACCTCGTTATACCGAACCCTGAATGGTTCCAGTTCCTCCGGTGTCATGTGTTTATGTCCAAAATTTCTTTGCATATCGGCCCATACAGGCCACGGAACGCAGTAAAACGCCTGTAGGTTTAAAGACACAAGCACAAAGGAGACAGCGCCCATTTCGTGGAATTGCTGTAGTATTTCCTCCTGCTGATCGGTCAACCTGCTTTTGGCGATTCTGCCGCTCTCGCTGTTCTTTGCTTCAAAGACAATTGCTTTCCCGTTTCTCAGGCAGCCCTTATAATCCGGCTGCGCCTTTTTTTCAAAACACGCTTGAAAGCGTCCGGCCTTGTCCACCTTTCCCAATACGCGTACCGGTTCCGGTGTCTTGTGGATGATTGCTTTTCCATGTCTTGCATAATACTGGCAGGCAGCATCTATCAACTGTTCTAGCATTTTACCGGCGCTCCTGTTTGCTTTTCCCTGCAATACCCTTCTGGTTTTCTCCTGCTCACGCTCTTTGTCTACCTTAACGGCTGCTGTTCCCCCGGTCTGATCCGGGTAATGCTCGGTATAATATGCCTCGTTATAAATTGTTTTGCTCACTGTCAGCCTCCTGATCTGTCTGTTTCCATCCTACTTCCCACTTGTTACCTTCTTTATCGGTTAATTCGTATTTATCGGCCCATATGAAATGTAAATCTTCATCTAAAAATTTGACAGGCTTTTCGGTTATTTTTTCCACCTTAATGGCCTCTGGGTATTCCCGCCTCATGATTGCCTTTACTTCCTCTACTGTTTTCATTCTTTTAGTTTCCTCCCGGATAAAAATAAATCTAAGTCCTCTGTACAGTTTTCGCATAACATTAAAAATTCAATCCAGCCTTTTGGCTCTCCGTCATTCCAGTTAATTATTTTTACTACTGCATTGTTTTTGCCTAATGGCACGCCGCAACGCCTACACATTTTTTGCATCATTGCTTTCTCCTGTTATAATCAAACAATATTTCTGAAATTGCTTTTAGTATGGGGTACGCCTGCTGTGGTACAACGGCATTCCCTAGCGTCATACACCACTCTTTATATCGGTCCATCCCATTGGGAACCCCATCATCCATTCCAGGTACCGGGGGTTTATGTGCTGTCCAATACATTCCGGGTAAATAATTCCTAAACTTGCGCAAAGTGCCAGGCCATGTTTCCCGTTGGCTTCCGTTGGTGTTGGCTTTCGAATCGGTTTGTAATCCTGGCTCGCTCTTGGCGATGCCAACAATAAATACCCGGTATCTCTCATGCGGGGCTTTGACAGCGTAAGCCGGGAGATTGAACGTCCGCACTTCGTAACCTTCGTTTTCCAGGTCGGCGCATACGGTGTCATGTATTGTAGATAGTAGGCCCTGCACATTTTCTCCAAGGACGAAGCGGGGCTTAAGTTCTCGGATGACCCGACAGAACTCTGGCCACAAATGCCTTTCATCGTCCGCGCCTTTTCGGCTTCCGATAACGCTGTGCGGCTGGCATGGGAATCCCCCGCTGATAAGGTCAACGGCCTGCAGTCCTGTTCGTTTTGTAAAGCTTTCTCGTGTAACATCTTTAACATCCCTCCATCTCGGCACGTCCGGCCAGTGTTTTTCTAATACTTTTGTCGGAAAATCGGCAAACTCGCATTGCCCGACTGTTTCAAATCCTGCCCATTCGGCCGCCAGATCAATGCCTCCTATTCCGGTAAACAAGCTCAAATGTGTCTATTCTTTTTCTTTCATATTTCCATCAATCCAGAAGTAAGCACATGATACTACAATCCTGTAAAATCTCCTCTGATTCCTTTCCTCTATCCGGGTCTAATTCATCCAGGTACACACCATTTATACAACTGTGTCCTATTTCTCTTTCCTGTTTTGCCCGACGTTTAAATACTTCAGGAAAATCTTTTCTTATTTTGTTCCAGTACCACATACCGCCTTTTACACACCCAATACAATTATTATTAGGGTATCCTAAATCATACATTTTTGGCCGCTTCACTCCTAGTTTGCACAATAACCCATGACAATCGCTCTTGCTTAACCCGTTCTCGATTAACGGAAACTCGTGCTTAAATTCTGGCATAGACTCTTCCATCCTTTCCGCTCTGTGTTTTTCTGAAACGTCGTATCCCCACACATATGTTATCGGCTCATTTTGCTGTCTTTCCCATTCTTTTCGCACCCTTCTTTTTAGAATTTCTGTGCACTTTGCACCGTAAGGGCTGTTGATAAACCTGAATTGTTGTATGACATTCTCCACATTTCTATATGGGCTACTTATTATATTTATTTTTTTATCTAACACTTTTTCACAATCGCTCAAAAAACGCATGCTATCTAGATGCTGATCTTCTATGTGACAATACATAATTTTTTCTATATCCGTTGTTAAATAACATGCAATAAATGAAGAAACTCCTGTACTAAACCATGCTACTTTCATTTTTTCCATCTCTCTTTTATCTTATTAACTCCAATTCCATTATGTTATCTGGTATCAAAAGCCAGTTTCCTAAAACCTCTTTTAAATTCTGCGCCTCTAACAGCCAGCTATTACAATTTACTTTAAGTTCCTGTATGGCTTTTATGTCGATTGAATCATTAAGCGATTTGTCGCTTTTGTTTAATTGTTCCTCTACATATGCTTTTTTGCTGTTGTACTCTGTTGTACTCTGGTATTTTTGTCTCCATCTCGATATAGGTTCCTACGCTTAATAAAATCCAAACTATGCCAATAGCCGCAGAAATGACACTGATCATTGCACATCCTGTATTCCAAAATTTCATCGTTAACAATATAAAACCCACTACTACTAAAATAACTGCTAAAATTAATCCGTACATTTTTGTTCTCCTTTTCTACTCTACTTTTCGCATACTATAGAACTGGTAAATATATCCGGTGTCGCCCTGCTCACACTGGTAAAAACTATCTTTTTCCAACATATAGCCTTTAAAGGGCTTTGGTGCCTTTGACCAGCTTTCCCTTTTTACGATCTTCTTTTTAACCACTGGCTTTTTTAAATTCCGGCTCGCATTCCAGCGCTGTTTAAACGGCGCGTCTGGCTCCCTGAAGCTTTTTTCCGTTTCTTTTATAAGGTATTCCGCAAGGTCTTTGTACTGGCCCGTACTGTCCAACTGTACATACTTTGGCCGTCCATATTGCCATAGCCTGTTAATCTCCTTTGCCGGCACTGTATTATTTATAATTAAATGGTGATGGATGGCCGTATTTTTATACTCGGTCACCGAAATATATTTAAGCTCTGCCCCATGCTTTTTATAAAGTGCTCTGAGTTTACGCATAAATTTTTCAAGGGCTTTTCTGGCCTCACCCGGTGGCCGGCGGTCTTGTTTTCTGTAGGTTAAAATCAGATGATGGTCACCTTCCCCAAAATTGGTGTTGATGATCTGCGTTAGCTTTCTTTCTGCCCGCCGTTTATTGCGCTCCTTCTGCTGTTCAGTTGTTGGCTGCTCTTTTGGCCTCCTTAATCTTTTCCGGCTGCTCTTGGCTGCCCCTTTCTTTTTTTCTACTTCTATCACTTTTCCACAATAGGTTATTTGCTGTTCATAACTCATATAGCCCCCTCCGTTATGTCGGTAAGTTAATCCCTTGATCAAGCTTAAAAGCCTGAATTTAAGCCGTTTCCCGCTTGCCTATTATGTGTAAAAATGCTATAATAGATACAAGCGATTTGCTTAAACGACCGTCGGCTTGCAGGCTACAAAACGGTCGTTTTTTATTTGTATTTTTCCTTTATTTTTTCTAATCGCTGCTGTCTCTGTTTCTGGATGGCGTGAGCGCATTTTGGACAAATATAATACTTTTGTTGGTTGAACACTGACACGTTCCAAAGCTTCCCGCATTTTTCACATTGCTTATATTCTGGTTCCACTTTCACGCTGCCGCCGCTTCCACTGCTTCCACATTCGATATTTTTTTAATGCGAGGTGCACACAATACCGTAAACAGATAAAAAAAATAAAGGCATAGCAGCATAGCAGACTACCCGTAAATGCAAAGAAAATAATTTTTCCTGCCATTGTTAAGCCATCCGCGATACGCCCGATCAGAATAATAAAGGCGATTGCCATATAACCAACATCAATATTTTCATATCCCATTTTTATGCTCCTTTTCCTTGCTGTATTCCTCTAATCGTGCGTTATAAAGGGCCGTGTACACAATTCCTCCCATAATCAGGCAAAGAAGCCACCACGGGGAACATGTCCACATGCCGGTGCCCATATAGGTGTAAAAACTTAATATTCCGGTTAAAATAAAAAACGAGATAAAACAAAATACGGCATCCTTAATCAGTTGTGCTTTCATTTAAATTACTCCTGTAAAATTGGCCGGGTATGTCTGCCCCCGGCCTTGGCAAAATAGTGTATCCTTGCGCTTGTGCCACTCCACAAGCCTTTCTTTGTTTGTTTAGTTTTTAAAGAGTTTTAATAATTCATATGGAAAGTATCTTTAGAAAAAAAGTATTTTATGGTGGCCTGTCGATTCGGCGCTTAAAGGCCATTCCCTTTAATTTTGCGCCGCTTTTCTGTGTTGCCTTTACACACGCCGGCACCGGATCAGGCTTACATGTCCACTTTTTAAATTTATGGTACAGACCTAAGCAGTGTGAAAAAATACTATATGCTGCCCCCATGCTATTTTTTGTCCTTGTGCTTTTTTTCCATTTCCTCCAGACTTTTGTCAAAAACTCCGATGGTAACACAAAGACCAGCCTGCGCTTTTTTCAGTTCGTCCTCTAACTCGTTTTTTTCATCAACGAGTGTAGAAGCCTTTAAATCAGCCTCATGTTTTTCATGAAACAGCTCTGCCAGCGCATCCTCTGCTATATGCTTTTGATCAACTTCATGCCTCAATTCATCATCTAAATAAAGCATACGGTTCATTAATTCAATTTCCACACTGTCAAAGTTTTCGCTTTTTACTATTTTATAAAATATTTTCCTTTCGACTTCTGTTAACATTTCTTTTTCCTTTCTATCCTTTTGATTTAACGGCATTTAAGTAAATCGGCTTTCCTTCGTTTTCTTTAACCCATTCTCTTAAACCATCCCTTGAAAAAAACATCCGGCTTCCCTTTTTTTCTTCTGTAATGACTGGAAAACCTTTTATTTCCCTGCCAAACTGGTAAAGCTTACTTGTGGTAAGCCCTGTAAATTCTGCGGCTTCGTCCACATCAAGGACTAAGCCATACTTTTTTTCTTGTTCCTTTGCATTATTCAGCTTTTTAAGCTCTGCCAAAATTGAAACCATGATATCTTTCATTTCAATATTTTCTAAATTTTCGGTTTGTTGGATTAGTGCTAATTCCATGCTTACACCCCCTATCTGCCTTTTTGTTTCGCCTATAATGTGCTATACTTTCCTTATCAGCGTTGGAGCGCTGAAATATAAGAAAGGAGCCCAAAGGTATGAATGAATACACATTGGATATCACAGGTAAAGAAATCCATATTGATTCACCAGATATTTGCGCTTTTAGTGATATAGATATAGTCACCACTAATTACGGTGACTATGTTGTTGATTTGTGTAAATATCCTAATGGTGCTATTGTGGAATACCATAAATATGTTGATAAAATAATTATTCGTACTAATTGCGACCTCGTAAAAGTGAGCGATTCAAACTATTCTTTGAAGTTACGGTAATCCCACTTTTATCTGTAATAAAAACAGTCTCTGCAATTTCTGTTTTTATATAATCTTTGTGCTCCTGTGTCTTTATTTCAGGAGCCATTTTAATTTTTCCCATCCTCTACCTCCTAACTGGCTTTCTTGCCCTTTTGGAATAGTTCTTCAAAAGAGCAATTGTAAATATTCATTAATGCCGTAATCTCTGATAATTCAAATTCTACTTGTCCGTTTAATCTCCTTCTTACTGAGCATGGACTGATGTTTAATTCTCTTGCTAAATACGCTGAATCATGTTTTGAATAAAACATTTTTTCCTCTAATCCCGGAAAAACATTTTTTAATTGCTTAGCCATTCCGCACCTCCTTAATCGCAATTTGCGTTTAACTTAAGTTTATTATAAACTCATTTTGAGTTTATGTCAATCGCATTTTGCATTTATTTTTTCAATTTGCGTTCATTTATGCTTTACAAAGTTCAAATTTGCGTTTATAATATACCTAACAAGAATAAGAAATGGAGTTCTATTATGAATAAAGAAAAAAACCATGGAGAGGAATACGTTAGATTCGGTAAAAATTTAGCTGCCGCTAGAGAAGCAATTGGCCTTTCGCAAGCTGAGGTTAGTAAAGCTTTAGACATCCCTCAAAGCACATATGCAGGTTATGAACTTGGTAATAGAAAGGTTCCACTTTCTTTGATTATTAAGTTTTCAGAATTTTATAATATTCCTGCCGGTGATCTTATTGGGATTCAAGACAAACCGGACTTAAATATTGACTCTGACTTGGAAAAAATTAATCATATTTACAGATTACTTTCAACACAAGGTAAAATTCTATTCAAAGAAAGCTTAGATTTAATTTTAAAGTATGAACATGATTATCTACAGGAACAAGAAAAGAAAAGCGAAAAACGCATAAAAATTCCTACCGGCACCTTGGTAGATTTCCATGAAATTAAGGATATTGACGATAAAGAGCCTTGTAAGCTTCGTCCTGTTAAAACTACAATGCAGTCTCTTTCTGCTGGCTGCGGTTCTATCGGTGACGATGATCAATATACAGAAATTAACTACCCCGATGAAAAAGTTCCAGACGGTACAGACTTTGCTTCAAAAATCACTGGTGACAGTATGGAACCTACTTTCTTTGATGGCGATATTGTTTTTTATGAGCTTACTCAAGATTTACGTGAAGGTGACATTGGGGTGTTTAAAAAGAATGATGAAAACTTCATAAAAGAATACAGAAAAAATGGTCTTGTCTCCCATAATCCGGCATATGAAATTATTGTACCGGGTATTGACGACCATATCATAACTATTGGCAAGGTATTAGGAAAACTGTAAAGGAGGTGAAACGATGTACCGTTTTGAAGATTCTGAGACAGAAACATATTTCTGTGAAATGGCTCGCATGTATGATATTAAGCATGTAAATTTTCCAGATGATCGGGTCTTGACGATGGATGATGTTGACAATATTGTCCATGATGTGAAAGCGATGCAGGAGCTTGCAGCCGAAAGGAGGCGATAAGATGATTGGTTAATCCTAAACGGCTTTTCTGATCTGGCAATGAAGTATGATGCAAAGGAGAACGCTTAATGTATACTTTTGAAAGCAAAGAAACCGAATGCTATTTTTATGAAATAGCTAAAAAATACGGCATTATGCACGTAAACATGGAAAATGGCGCTGTTATGACGCGCGAAAATGTTGATCTACTTGCAAATTTGTGTGCTAAAGATGTGGCCGAACTTGATAAAAGAGCAAAATAAAAACCGCCCTACCGTTTGAGACCGGTAAAGCGGCTTTGATGCCCACAAACCAAAGGTTTGATAGAACATCCCTAGACAAGATCATTATATCAAACCTTTCCTATCTTATCAACAAATGTGTTTTTCATTCACTTTATATTTATCATTTTTGAAAACCGTTTCCTTTTTATCCTCTAATAGGGTATAATATCAATAAACTTATTGGAGGTTTAAGAAATGAAAAAGAAACTATTTTTATCTGTATTTTCTGCCCTTTTAGTTGTATGCCTGTTTGCTGGCTGTAGCAGTACAGCGGAACCCAAAACTGTGACACCTGACCAGTTTGACGCTTTTTTTGATAATCCCAAAGATTACGTCAAAGCGGATATTGAAATAAGCGGTCAAGTTGTTAGCGAACCTCAAAGCACGAACAATACTTATACCTTTGACGTTATGACTGATCAACAGAAAAAAACTGATTTTATTAAAGTTACTTGTCCAGATACGACGGACGTACAACTGTTTGATATTGTAACTATAAAAGGAAAAGTTTCTGATGTAATGACTGTTACCCGCGACACTGGCACAACTAATCAACCCGTTATTGAAGCTACTGAGGTTACTGTAACAGATTCTTCTGGGCGACAAAACCAGCCGCAGGGGCAAAGCTCTGTTTCTGATCCTACCCTCGAAGAAATGGGCATTACACCCGGTATGAGTGAAGAAGAAGCACAAAAAAAAGCTGAAGAATACTACAGCAATCAAATTGAAAATATGTTAAATGGTACTGAATAAATCTTAATACGCATAAAAAATACGCACTTTCCTCTTGACATACGTATAAAATAGGCGTATAATATAATTGTAAGGAGGATAAGACATGACAGTAAGGGAAATTGTTAAAATCCTAAAACAGGATGGCTGGAAAGAATTCGATTCTAACGGTTCTCATATCCAGTATAAACACCCAAATAAGCCCGGTAAGGTCACTGTTCCTAAACATGGTGGCGATATAAAAAAGGGCACGTTAAACAGTATCCTCAAACAGGCAGGGCTTAAATAGCCCTGCCGCTACAATCATTATAAAGGAGTGAAAGCAATGCGTAAATTAACCTATTTAGCAGTATTAGAACCGTCTGATGATGGTTACGGCGTTTTTTACCCTGATCTTCCTGGCTGTATTAGTTTTGGCAAAGATATTGCAGAAGCCCAACAAATGGCTAAAGAAGCTTTAGAATTGCATATTTATGGAATGGAAAAAGACGGTGACCCTGTTCCCGTCCCGTCACAGAAGCTTGATCCAGAAGATACAGAAGATTGCATCGTAACCGCTATTACTATTTTACCGGATTTAGTTAAAACAGAAATGGATAATCGCAGAGTAAAAACAAACGTTACTATTCCCGCATGGCTTAAAGAGGCCGCAGAAGCCGAACATGTAAATTATTCAAAACTTCTTGAAGCTTCTTTAATGGATTATCTGAATGTGAAAAGACAAATTTCCAGATAGTAGATAATAAAAAAGCGCCCCTGACATTTGACGATGCCTGAGGCGCTGAGATAGGGCACATGGCCGGTATCTCCCAGCAATGATATTGTACCATGCCTGCCCGGTATTTTCCAGTAGTACCGGGCATTTTTACGCCCTAAAACTGAAAGAAGGGATATTATGGCTCGAACAAAATATAAAAAGAAGGTGAAAAATAGAAATACTTACTATTTCTACAGGCTTAACCACAAAAACTTAAAAAGGCCACGTGACTTGTACGGTAAGACTGTTCAAGAGCTGGACGAAAAAATAGAATCTCTTACCTATCAACTTGATAGAAATGTTCAATCTTCTAAAGTTCGTTTTGGTGACTATATGAAATCTTGGCTGGATACCGTACACGGAATCAATAAAAAGGCCGGAACCGTTCAGGGGTATGGCAGTATCTTTGATAATTACATTAAAGGCAGCAGTCTTTATAATATCCAGCTCACAGACCTTACCGCACTTGATGTTCAGGATTATCTCAACGGCTTGCTTCGCAAGGGAAAAAGCTTCAATGTCGTTTCTTCTGTGAAAAAGCTGATCGGCCCTTGTATCCGCTACGCTTATACACAGCAAAAAATTCTTGTAGACTTTTCCCGTTCCATTAAAATTCAAAAGCCATCAGAAAGAGACGACGGAACCAATGTAACCCCCATGACAAAGGAAGAACAGGAAAAGTTTATACAGGCAATTAAAGGTGCCACCTATGAAACGCTTTTTTTAATGGCCCTCAATACTGGCGCGCGTGTCGGTGAACTATTGGCACTAACTTGGGACGATGTCGATTTTAAAAATTTTGAAATAAAAATCACTAAAACATTAGAGTACCAGAAAGACAAAGAAACGAAAAAATATATACACATCATTAATTCGCCAAAAACTAAGGCCGGGAATCGGACAGTCCCTTTCCCAGAATTTATGGCACCGTACCTTAAAAATCTTCGTACAAAAGAGCTTGAAAAGAAAATACGCCTGCAAAATAAATACGCAGACCGCAACCTTGTCTTTGCTAACCGCCTTGGCGATTTTTTAAACAGTTCCTCGGTTCGTGTGTCGATGGATTCCATACTTGAAGAATCTGGGCTACCCCACTTCCGTTTCCATGACCTCCGTCATACATTCGCCACCCGGCTGTTTGAACTCGGTGAAAGTCCCAGAACGATTCAAACAATTCTAGGCCATACCGACGTCGCCACGACGCTCAATATTTACACCCATGTGCTCAAAGACCAAACAATTAAGAGTGCATATAAATTGCATAAACTAAACGATGAATTTCAATTAAAAAACCTATAAGGGGCAAAATCGGGGGCAAAATGGAAAAACAAAAAATAAAAAAACCCGGCAAACCGCTTAAATAGTGGCCTGCCGGGTTTATAAAAAACTTACATATCGAATTTTTTATGAATATGGATCATGGCTTCTTTGGCCCGTTCTTTATCGATCAGGCAGGAAATTTTGATTTCAGAGGTGCTGATGGTCTGGATATTGATGCCGAGCTCAAAGAGGGATTCAAAAAATTTAGAGGCAATTTCCGCATTGGCAACAATGCCGGTACCCACAACAGACAACTTGGCAACGCCCTTGTCAAAGGCAACCTTCTGTGCTTCGACCTCAAAAGCAAACTTCTGAGATACTTCTACCGCTTCCTGAAGCTCGTCGGCATCGACGGTGAATGAGATATCATTGACCGCGGTGCGGTTGACATTCTGCACGATCATGTCTACGTGAATATTGGCGGAGGCCAGCATGCTGAACAGCTTGAAAGCAATCCCTGGCTGGTCCGGTACTTCAAAAATTGATATTTTAGCGATATTTTCGTCTAACGCAATTCCTCTAACTAACACTTTTTCCATTTTAACATCCTCCTTGATAATCGTTCCTTCGTTATTATTATAGCTCGATCTTACGATGAGCGGCATTTTAAATTTTTCAGCAAGCTCCACAGAACGCGGGTGCAGAACACCGGCGCCAAGACTGGCCATTTCAAGAACCTCCTGATAGGAGACCTCATCCATTTTGGTGGCTGTGGGCACAACGCGCGGGTCTGCATTATAGACCCCATCCACATCGGTATAAATTTCGCAGCATTTTGCCTCTAAAGCCGCTGCAATGGCCACCGCACTGGTATCAGAACCGCCTCGGCCCAAAGTCGTGATATCGCGGTTTTCATCCACTCCCTGGAAGCCGGCCACAATGACAATCTTTTCATCGGCAAGCTCTCTCTCGATACGGGCAGTGTCTATGCCGCTGATACGGGCGCGCTTGTGCACGTCCGATGTCTGGATGCCGCACTGAGCGCCTGTCAGAGACACCACATCATGGCCGATGGTCTGGATGGCCATGGCTAAAAGGGAAATGGACACCTGCTCACCTGTGGCCAGCAGCACATCCATCTCGCGGCTCGGCGGATTCGGATTGATGGCCAGAGCCAGATCCACCAGCTCATCGGTGGTTTTGCCCATGGCGGAAACAACCACAACGACCTTATTGCCGGCATTTTTCGTCTCCACAATCCGCCTTGCAACTCGCTTGATTTTTTCAACCGTGCCGACGCTGGTGCCGCCGTATTTCTGCACAATTAAATCTTCCATACATACTCCTCTTTAATAATGTTCTCTTTTATTTATTCATAGATGCGCGCGTAGAAGCACTCGCTCTGTTTTTCTTTGATTTTGGCAACCATGGCGTCAAAGACATCTGCCTCCACCGGCTCGGTCATAAAGAAGACCCGGTTGTCGCTGACAATGATATTTTTGCGTGCGCAGACCTCGTCCACAGCGTTTAAGGCATGCTCGAAGGTCTCATGGCTGTCAATGTCCACACGCAGATAATACTTGCCCTTAAAGGCGCCAACGCCTTTTTTGTCCAGCTGTTTCCTGAAGACCAGCGGTTTGGGGAAGTTATTGTCCTTAATGCAGTTGATGATGTATAGGGCATCGCCCACCACGGCGTTGGCTGTGGCATCCTTACCTGCGCCCTTGCCATAGAACTGAAGCTCACCGATAATGTCGCCCACAATGGAGATAATGTTGAATTCGGAATTAACATTACTCATAATAGAAGCTTCCTTAAACATCACCGGCTCCACCGTCGTATAGACCTGATTTCCTTCCTTTAACACAGAATGACCCAGATACTTGATGATATAGCCGTAATCGCCGGCCATCTCGATATCCACAGCGCGCACATCAGACAGGCCGCGCTTGCGCACATCCTCATCCTTGATGATGCCGCCGTAGGCCAGTGAGGATAAAATCGCCAGCTTTCTGGAAACATCATAGCCCTCAATATCGGCTGTCGGGTCTGCCTCTGCAAAGCCAATGCTCTGGGCCAGCTTCAGGGTATCCGCAAAATCGGCCCCTTCCTCAGTCATCTTTGATAGAATGAAATTGGTGGTTCCATTGAGAATTCCCTTGATTTCATTGACACGGTTAATCTTTAATTCTTCCTTTAAAGAGCCAATAATGGGAATCCCGCCGCCGACGCTGGCCTCATAGCGCAGAATCACATTGTTTTCCGCCGCGATGGTCAGCAGCTCCTCAAAATACTCCGATATAACAGCCTTGTTGGCGGTTACCACATGTTTTCCGCTCTGAAGCGCCCGCTTGATAAGGCCATACTCAAAATCCATACCGCCGAGAAGCGCAATGACAATCTCAATCTCCGGATCGTCCATAATGTCATCCGGGTTCGTAACCACGCGGGCTACCTTGTCTTCCTCAGCTACCTTCTTGTTGGGATCCTTATCCAGAATTTTGGTGATCACAACTTTTTCGTCCAGGTTCTTGGCGAACCTTCCCTTGTTTAAATTGATGAGCTCGTACACACCGGTTCCGATGGTTCCGAACCCCAATAATCCAATATTCAAATGATTTTCACCTCTGTAAATGTATTCATGAAAAAAACACTTGTTTTTATCTCGAAAACATTCTATCATATATATTAAGGATATTCAATAAAAATTTTGGAGGAACTATGAAAGAAAAATATGTCAGCACACGCGGAGGCGAAGCAAACGTGTCCGCGTCAGAAGGAATTATCAAAGGAATCGCCAAGGATGGCGGCTTATTCGTCCCTTCATTCATCCATGACATAAAAATTGACCTGACAGCTTTGAAGGATGCAACCTACGGAGAGTTGGCTTTTGAAATTTTCAAATATTTTTTGGACGACTTCAGTGATGAACAGATCAAAGACTGTATCCACAATGCCTATTATACCGGAAAATTTGAAAATGAGGAACCCGTATCCCTTAAAAAAGTAGACGATCGTTATTTTCTTGAGCTTTACCACGGCCCTACCTGCGCGTTCAAGGATATGGCGCTGACCATTCTCCCCTATCTGATGACAACGGCCATGAAAAACGCCGATATCAGCAAGGATATCGTCATTCTGACCGCCACCTCCGGCGATACTGGAAAGGCTGCCCTCGAGGGCTTTGCCAAAGTGCCCCACATCAACATTGTGGTCTACTATCCGAAGGACGGCGTCAGCACCATCCAGGAAAAACAGATGCTAACCCAGGATGGCGATAACACCTGCGTCATCGGTGTGGCCGGCAACTTTGACGATACCCAGAACGGCGTCAAGGAAATTCTGAACAACAGCGGCCTGATCGAGGAGCTGCGGGAACAGGGTTATGTTTTTTCCTCGGCCAACTCCATCAACATCGGACGCCTGCTGCCCCAGATTGTATACTATTTTTACAGCTACATGCAGCTCTACAAAAAAGCAGTTATCGACCTGGGAGAGGCTGTCAACTTTGTGGTGCCGACCGGTAATTTCGGAAACATTCTGGCCGGCTACTACGCCCGTGCCATCGGTCTGCCTGTCAGCCGGCTCATCTGCGCGTCCAATAAAAATAACATCCTGACCGACTTTTTCCACACTGGTGAATATAACCGCAACCGCGATTTCTATAAAACCATGTCTCCATCCATGGACATTCTGATCTCCAGCAACCTGGAACGCCTGCTCTATGACATCACAGGCGGCAACAGCGAGGTGATCGCAGACCTGATGAACCAGTTGAGCACAGACGGCTCCTACGCGCTGGAACGCGAGCTTCTCTTCATGGGCGACGACCATGTTTTCTATGCCGGCTGCGCTAACGAGGAAGAAACCGCCGGGGCCATTAAGCGTATGTTTGAGTATAACCATTACCTCATGGACCCACACACTGCTGTTGCCAGCAAGGTCTACAGCGACTACCGCGCGGATACCGGTGATGTCGAGACTCCGACCGTCATCCTGTCCACTGCCAGCCCGTACAAATTTGGCCGCAGCGTTTATGAGAGCATCTTCGGCGAAGTGCCTGAAGGCATGGACGATTACGCAGTGCTCAAGGAGCTGGCCGCCCGGACCCAAACGGAAATCCCCGTTCCGTTGAGAGATCTGGATCAGAAAGAAAACCGCCACGACAAAGTTTGCAGGCCGGAGGAAATGGCCGGCTGCATCACAGCATTTTTAGACAAATAGGAGAGTGAACCATTCATGATAAAAGTACGCGTACCCGCAACAACAGCCAATATCGGACCTGGCTTTGATGCCTTCGGTATGGCTTTTCAGTTATATAACATCTTCAGCTTTGAGGAAAGGGACAACGGCAAGCTGACCATCCGGGGCGTCGAACGGCGCTACCAGGGCAAGTCCAACCTGGTCTACAAGGCCATGCTCAAGGTCTTTAACCGTGTCCACTACCGGCCAAAGGGCATTTACATTTACACCGACGTCAACATTCCTGTAAGCCGCGGCCTGGGCAGCTCTGCCGCCTGTATTGTCGGCGGCCTGGTGGGGGCCAACACCCTCTGCGGCGCTCCCCTGACGGGCAAGGAGCTCTTTGACATGGCTGTTGAGATGGAGGGCCATCCCGACAATGTGGCGCCCGCCATGTTCGGCGGCCTGGTGGTTTCCCTTGGACTCAAGGAAGAAAACCACTATATCAAGAAAGAGGTTTCACAGTGTTTTGAGTTCTACGGCCTTATTCCGGACTTTACCCTGTCCACCATGGAGGCCCGCAAGGCACTGCCGAAAAAAGTATTCCACAAGGATGCAGTATTTAACGTGTCCCGCGCAACCATGACCTACCTTGCCCTGACTGAAGGGCGGCCGGATATCCTTAAGGTCAGCGTTGAGGACAAGCTGCACCAGCCCTACCGCGAGGGCCTCATCGCCCATTATGATGAGGTTTCCCAAAAAGCACGGGAGCTGGGAGCGCTTAATACCTGCATCAGCGGCGCCGGCCCCACACTTCTGGCCATTACCACCAGAGACAATGACCAGTTTTATGCCGAAATGGGTAAGTATTTAAAAGAAAAGCTGCCGGGATGGACCCTGCTCAAGCTGGAGCCGGACAACACAGGCGTTTGTACCGATCAGCACTCTTAAGGAGAAGCCTATGATACGTGATTATCTGATTGTCAGCAAAAAAATACTGCCCGAGTATTACAGCAAGGTGGTGGAGGCCCGCATTCTGCTGGAATCCTCCCAGTGCAAATCGGTCAGTGACGCGGTAAAGCGCGTCGGCATCAGCCGGAGCA
>ERZ781275.546-NODE-546-length-42121-cov-3.702087_pt1 | contig 42121 bp, 33 predicted proteins | sample MGYA00375853_ERZ781275 | MGnify/ENA primary metagenome ERZ781275 (study PRJEB29790, sample SAMN03653691) | human gut metagenome | host: Homo sapiens | place: USA: Dallas, Texas | collected 2012-07-23 | study: EMG produced TPA metagenomics assembly of the Gut...
TTTCACAACCCTACGTTAATTTAGAGACCCATTTTATTTTCAACATGACGGATGCCTTGCAGGCAGAATTTTAGTCTTCTTCCAGACGATGATAGAAGTCATCCTCACTGCATGGTCTTGCATAGATGAAGCCCTGTACCATATCGCAGCCGGTATCCTGCAGCATATCCAGCTGCTGCGTGCATTCAATGCCTTCCGCAACAACCTTCATGTCCAGTTCCTTGGCCATACTGATCATACTTTTCAAAATTGTTTTATTGCGCTCCACATGACTGCTTTGGTCAAAGAATACTCTGTCCAGCTTTACTACATCTACCGGAAGGTCCTTTAACGCATTCAAAGAGGAATAGCCAGAACCGAAATCGTCGATGGAGCAACAGAAGCCGTGAGAGCGAAGCTTCTCCAGAATGGCGAATATCTCTCTCATATTCTTTAACAGGATGTTCTCTGTAAGCTCCAGCTCTATGATGCCATCCGGAATGTGATATTGATCCTTGATAGCGATATAGGTATCCGCGAAATCCTCCTGATATAAATGGATACGGGATACATTAACAGAGATAGGAACCACTGACTTTCCTTGCGCAAGACGATTCTGAATGGTCTGACATACGGATATAAACACATAGGTGTCCAGCTTGCGAATGAAGCCGTTTCGTTCAAATAATGGTATAAATTCACCGGGACTTGTAAAGCCGTGTCCCTTACGCTGCCAGCGAAGCAGTGCTTCACCTCCCAGAATCTGACTGCCATCCAATGCATACTTCGGCTGAATGACATGCAGGAATTCTCCGTCCCTTAGGGCCTGCTCCATATGCTGTTCCATCTCGGCATCCCGCAGCAGTATTTCACGCATTTCCTGATTATAAAACTGCCATGCAGCTGTGGAGTCATCGTGAATCCCTGTCTGTGCCATACGGGCTCGGTCCACAAGCGTACTGATGGTGCTGTCGACATCGGCATCCTCCTGCAGACAGATACCGATTCGGATCGATATGTTGTGCTTGTTGTCAATGCCTGCGGCGGAAAGTGAAAGAAGCTGTCTGCACTTTTCGATGACCTCCTCTTTATGCTTGTAGGGGGTAAGCAGGATAAAATCATCTCCGGAAATACGGCAGCAGATATCCTGCTGCTTTGCGACTGAGCGCAGAATATCCGCAGCAAACAGCAGCACACGATCCCCGTAGCCATAGCCCTCCATATCATTCAACAGCTTAAAGCCCATGATATCCAGATACAGTACGGCAGCCGGCTGCTCCCTTTTTTCCAGAAGCTGCTGTCCGTCGAGCAGAAATTTCTCGTAGCGGTATAGGCCGGTAAGATTATCATAAAAGGCCAGCTTTTCAATTTCCTTCTGATGCTTTTTCCGATTTCTGTGATACAGATAACCAAATGCAGCCAGAAGCAGCAGGATGGACAGACACAATGCAATCGTCTGTCTGATAATACTGTTTGCCTGCTGCATGATAATACGATTGGGTATTATGGAAACGATATTCCAGTGATCCCCGTTAATCAACGGGACATAACAGAATATATATTCCTCATCCTGATAGCGGAACTGTACCGCCCCGCTCTTTGCTTCCTTTAATCGCTGCTTGAAGGAGTTCAGCCGTGCTTCATCGTTTCCCTGCAGATCGATGATATCAAACAGGTTCTGAAAGGTGCGGTTGCTGTCCTTATGCAGCGAGCGTATCAGTACATCGCCATTTTGATTTACAACATAGGAAAATCCGGTCTGATTGAAAAAGGAAAGTGAAAAGCGTTCCGTCATGGATGCCAGCGGCCTTGTTTTCTGGGCGAGTCCCTGCGTACCATCCTGAAAGGTAAAGCGTTCATATACACCGATTGTTTTCACCCCGGTGTAGCCGTCAAGAAACGGATCGCGGATACTGCTTCCGCTCATTGCCGTATAGGTGTTTCTCTGCTCCTTGCTCATGCGCGGTATCTTTTCCGGCAGAGTGGAATAGGTATCACCGCTGGAAAGATCGCTGCAGTAAAAGGAGGTTCCGTCTTTATTGAATATGTTGATGATTTTCTGGATGGATTTCTTATCCGTCGCGCTGGTTTCCTGCAGCTCCCGGACGAACAGATGCAGGGTATCATAATCTTTTTCTATATAGGTATCCAGTGCATGAGAGCCCTGCTGTGTAACCTCGATAATATCGGTTACGGATTTTTCCCAGAGCAGGGATTTCACATTCGTTACAAAGGCGATGGATGCCAGCGCGATTCCAATGGCAGAGGCAATGGAGAACAGGATAAAGAAAGAGCGCTTAGTTATTGTCTTCATAGCTGTTTTCCTTTCGTATCTGTGCAAGCTGTCTGCTGAGGTCTGCGACGACGGAGGCACTGCTCTCCTTTTTTAACAGCCTTTGTGTACTCTCGCGGGTGAGATTCCAGATGGGATAAATCAGATTGTCATCGGCGCCTATCACACTTCTGCCGTTGGTGAGATAAGACTCCATCGGCTGTATGGCACTGTCCTGTGCGATTTGTTTATCCTTCAGAGGACTGAAGGAGCTTTGGCTGTTTACAAAATCCAACAGGACATCCTTCTGTGTCAGATACTCCACAAATTGCTTTGCTTCCTCCACATGCGGACTGTCTGCATTGACGCTGATGCGGGTATCGATATTGATAACCAGCGCACAGCCATCCTCCAGAATGGGGTAGGGATGTATGGAAAAGGTGAAATCCGGATGCAAGTCGCGCAGGCGTGGAGCAGCCCATGCACCCGTCAGCATAAATGGCTGTTCCCCTTCGGCAAACAGCGTCAGATCATCCTTTGTCTTTTCAGTTTTGAGCGCCTCCTGTGCATTGACATAGCCGCGCGCAATCATTTTCTCTACCAGTGCAAAGCCCGGCTCCAGTGTCTTTGCCAAATCGCGTTCACCGGTATTGAACTGCTTTATCATGGCATCCTTATCCTGCTTTTGATAGATGGGGAACAGCCCCTTTGCCAGTACGATGGTTTTTAAGGAAATATCATTGTTCGCCACGATGGGGGTTATTCCTTTCTGCTTGAAATACGCACAGACATCCATGAATTCCTGCAGATTTTCCGGTATCTTCTGCCCATGCTTCTTCAGCAGGTCCTCATTGCAATACAGACCAAAGGCCGATATAGAGGTTGGAACATAATTCAAGCTGTTGTTTGCGTCCATTTGATTTCTCACAAGATCACTGAAATTATTGATCGTTGAAAGATCGGAGAGATCCGCAAGTGTGCCCTTTTTTTCCAGCGCAAGCACAGAGGCCTGATCGACCATAAAGATGTCATCCCCGTTTTTGGTGTCGATTCGCTTATTAAGCACATCATAGTAATCGACACCCTTGATGCCTTCATAGGTAATGGAGATACGCTCGTTCTTCTGCATGAAGGAACGCAGGCTGTCTTCAATGGCTGCGACATTGATTGCTTCATATTTATAACCAAAAAACGTCAGCTTTGTTTCCGTTGATGATGCCTGTGTTGTTTCCGGCTCATATGTCGTAACGTTCTGTCTGCTGCAGCCGCTCAGTAGCAGTGCAGTCATCAGAATACCGATTCCCAAGTGTTTCCTTTTCATCTTCCGTTCCTCACTTTCTGAATCCACAATCTGAATTCAGATGCTGTATATTGCTGTTACACGATGATATTTGAAGCATAGTATGTACTGTATTCCGTATGAAAATTGTACCATAGAATAGTATCGAAAGCAATTAGGCAGGCAGGAAGGATCGCATAGCGCCGGCTTTTTTTGTTACGATTCTTGGCTTTCTGAAAGAGCCTGCACAAAGTCTTAGGGATATCCTGACGGTTGCTTTGCCTTAGTCTGATTTTTCTATAAAGTAGAAAAGCTATGTGAATTGCTGCCTCTTGTGTGCTTTTTTGAAAGCTATGACGAATTGATGCAGTGGAGTTGCGGGGGCAATGGATCGAAACGCTTTCCCATCTACATATTCTTCGTTGTCTGTACATGTCGGACTTCCATATAGAAACAAAAGGTAACCGTTTTTACTATCAGCTTGTGCACGCTTGCATCTACCGATGAAAAAGGATTCCTCCTTTCCAACAGCCTTGCTGTGAATCGAGGAATCCGTATGTTGTTTTTTGCTTACAGAATAGTGGTATACGCCGCATGATTGCTTGTAAACAGAAATCATTTGCAGCACGCATAAGCTGTTCACGGCATGCGAAGGTTTTTATGGCTTACTGCTGCTGTTGCATTATGCATCCTCCTTTAAAGCACTGCCCAGCTCCAGTTGCTCTATGCGTCGTGTCAGTATAGCTTTGATGAACAGATACGCAATCAGTCCGGTGGCAAATACCAGAGCATACACGTATACGGGGATATAGACCGTCAGATAGCCTGTAAATTTCATAAATGCAAATTTCATCAGATAATGCAAAGCGATGCTGCATAGGGGAAGGGCTGCCAGCAGGGAAATGATGACAATATAGGTGGTGGCATGCAGGTACAGGCTGCGAATTTCCTTTGCCGTATAGCCCATAACCTTCAGAAAGGACATAGAAATGGCATTGCGGTCGATGACCAGCCGGGTGAGGATATAGAGAACCACCAGATAAATTACAATGGATATAAAGGTCAGGATGGGAATCAGCTGAGAAAAGGTCTGGGTCAGCTGTTCTCCGATTTTTACGACATCACTGCGCGTCAGTGTGCTTTGTATATATGTCTCCTCAATATCCAGCGGCTGATTGGACAGGTATCCGTTGAAATAGGTTCGTTCCTCATCCAGCATCTGATTCAGCTGTTCTCTTGGCATATAAGCAGAAAAGCCGGTGCTGTATGGATAGATATCCTGAACCGTAAAGGCATAGCTTTTATCACGGTAGGGATTGCGCAGGATGATGGAATCCCCCGTTTGCAGTGACAGTTTGGCAGCGAAGTCGGAAGAAATCACAAGGCCTTTCGGGTCCGTTGAAAGCGTCATATCCGTGTAATAGTCGGACTGTGGCTCCAGTCCGTACAGCGTTACGTCCAGCTTGAGATTTCCTGCCGTAAAATCAGCTTCCAGTGAGCTCAGCGTCACCTTTTCACCATCCGCCGGTACAGGGGCTTTTAAAAGATACTGGTAATTACAGCGGATGCTTGCCTTTGATGCTTGGATATAATGCTCCATGGACGGGGTCAGGATGAGGCCGAACATAAAGAGAAAGCTGGCAAAGATGATACCGAGAAACAAAACGAGATAGCTGCCCTTATTCTGCAGGATGATCCGTATGCGGAAGCGCTGAAGAAAAAAGCCGTGCAGGGGGATATAGCGGCGGGATTGCTGCCTGCGCAGATCCCTTCGCAGAAAGCGCAGCGGGGAAAGGCGCAGCCTGCGCTTCAGCATCACATACAGAACCAGCATCATGAAGATAAACGGCACAAGGGTGGTGGACAGCAGCGCTTCTGGAATCAGCTGTATGGTGAGCGGCGGCAGACAGTAGTTGCTGTAATACATGTCCGTAAACAGTCGTGGAAACAGCGTGTAGCCAAGTAGATTACCAATGCCCGCTGATACGATGATAAGAATTGTCGGAAGCATCATATAATGGTGGATCAGCTCCCGCCGGGTATAGCCGCTGGCAAGCAGTGTACCGATGACGGGAGCCTGCTCCTCCATCATCGTCTGTGATATGACAACAAAAATGAAGGCCAGAATGAACAGGATCAGGTACAGCAGCGTTTGTATCATCGGTATATCGCTCCCCATATCATTGGGCAGAAAGGATATGGCCTGATTCATCTGTGCAGTCATCAGATTTTGCAGCACGGCATTTTCTTTGACGCAAATTTCCTGTATATCATCGGCGAGCTTTTGCTTTTGAAAATCATTCAGCTTTCTGTCATTCAAAGCATAGCTGTAGCTGTAAAAAATGCGATCAGCCGACAGTGCCTGAAACCCGGAATCTGTAGTGATGGCGATGCCGAAATGGATGGGATCCATCATCATATCGCTGTTTTTCTTAATCAGAGAGGTATAATCGGGGACAGAGATTAACCCGGTAATCGTAAAATCTCTGCCTGCCATGCGTATGGTATCCCTGCGTCTGAAGTCGTTTTTCTCGGCAAAGAGGCGGTCCAGTGCGATTTCCGTAGGGCTTTTCGGCATCCGTCCCGCATGCAGGGTGACACGATTGATGTTGGAGCGTTTTCGGTATACACGCACCATGGTATCCCTGTCGATGTTCTGCTCCGTATAGAATTGCTCGTATATCCTTACGCCGAGTGCTTCCAGCTTCTCTTTGGTCTTTGGCTCGAGCGTTTCCTGCAGGGTAAACTGTCCGTCCTCCACCCTACTTATGATCTGATCCTCTATCAGCAGCTCTTTGGCACTGTAGGCAACACTGAGGAAGCCGGATACAGCAGCGATCATGAGAATTAAAACAAGGGAAAGGGAGATATAGCGGGAGCGGTTGGTGAGGAATTCTTTTTTTATGGTCTTATGCAATGGATTTCGCATCATGCTCACCTACCATTCCAGGGCTTCTGCCGTTACATGCTGTGCATTGCAGCGTACCTCGATGACTCGGCCGTCCTTTAGCCACATGACGCGGTGTGCCATCGCGGCGATTGCCGCGTTGTGGGTAACGAGGATTACGGTTGTTTTGTAATCCCGGTTGATTTCCTCCAGCAGCCGCAAAATATCCTTGGAGGTATGATAATCCAAGGCTCCCGTCGGCTCATCGCACAGGAGCAGCTCCGGATTTTTTGCCAGTGCCCTTCCGATGGCACAACGCTGCTGCTGACCACCGGATAACTGATTCGGATATTTGTTTTGATGCTGTGACAGACCCAGACGCTTTAGCAGCTCATCGACGGATTTGGGATGTCGTCCAAGATAGGCTCCGGACTCTATGTTTTCCTTTACGCTCAGATTGTCAACGAGATGATAGGATTGAAAGATAAAGCCAAGCGTGCTTCGCCGATAGAGCGCAAGCTCCTTATCCGGCAGCTTTGCCAGGTCTTTGCCACCGACCAGCAGCTCCCCCTTGTCAATGTGCTCGATACCACCGATCAGATTTAAAAGGGTGGATTTTCCGGAGCCGGAGGGACCCAGCAGTACACAGATTTCTCCCTGTGCTATCTCACAGCTGATTCCTTTCAAAACCTGAACACGTGCTTCCTTGTCACCATAATACTTTTCGATGCTGTTTGCTTGCAGATACATACAACTTCCTCCTTTATCGGTATGGTTCACCATAACATAACGGTGTTATGTTATGCGGTAAAAGAAAAGGGGAGTATTCCCCCTGATCTATTGCTTGACAGCTTGTTGATACAGACCTTCAAATCCACTTCTAAGAAAGGTAACGACAATGCGGATCTGATGCAATGCCTGTTCCTGCGCGTAGTGATGAGACAATATGTGCAGAAACGCTTCAACCTGTATCTGGGAAAGCCAGTGCAATGTGCACGCATTGAATACCGTATCATCATCCTTTACCATCCCGGAGATGATTTTCGTATTACGTTTCACCAGATAATCAGTGATCTGATCAATGAAGCCCTGATATGCGGAGCCCCAGGCACAGTTGAACAGCAGCTCGACAGCCGTCTCATGTGCATAGTAAAAGGAAATCAGCTCCTGTGCAAAGCGAATATCATGCTCCATATCCATCAGCTCAACGGTATTGCTGTAAACCTCTTCCTCATAACAGGTATGCCGGGTAAGCATCTGCATGATCGCTTCTGCGGCATCCTTTACCAGAGCATCAAACAGTGCGGATTTATCCTTGAAGAAAAAGTACAGGGCACCGGTGGTAACACCAGCATTGCGGCAAATGGTTCTAAGCGATGCTTTTTGATAGCCACTGGTTAAAAATTCACGGCTTGCGCTTTCCAGCAGCTTATCGCGTGTTGTTTCCTGCTGCATCCTCTCACCTCCTGCACATAACACTGTTATCTTACATCCCTTGTCGAATTCTGTCAAGGCTTGTCGCTGCAAAAGCATACAGCTGTGTATTTACGTAACCGCTTAACCGAATGTGTGCATTCCATCTTGCATAAGCGATTGCGGCATGCTATGATGAATTTATACGAGTGGGAGGGAACTATGGAACGTTATCAAATACAAAGCACGGACTGTCTTTTGCAGGTGTATGCCTGCGCAAGCTTTGCCAGCGATACAGCAATCGTTTTTCTGCATGGCGGTCCCGGCAGCGGTGCACAGGCAATTATGGAGCTGCCGGCGTTTCGTTCATTGGAGGAGGATGCCCTGTGTATCCATTTTGATCAGCGAGGAAGCGGTGCATCGACATATGATTTGAAAAAAGGGTTAAGCATAGATACACTTACGGAGGATGTGCTGCGTGTGATACAGGATACCAAAAAGCGCTGGGGTGTAAAGCGCCTGTATTTATGGGGCGGCTCCTTTGGCGGCTGTCTGGCTGCCCTGTGTCTGGAGAAATTTGCGCAGGAGCTGACAGGCTGTATTCTGAGCTCACCAGCAATCGGCTTTTGTCGATCACAGCTGCTGGATCAGTTTGAACGCATGTCCGCAGCGTTTCGTGTCCGTATGCCAAAGCTGCCTCAGGAGGCAGTGATCTCCCCGACACCGGAGGAATTGTTTGCAAGCGAGGAATTCCGCACTTTCATTTACAGTGAACACAATCCGTCAAAATCTCTTCGCCATATCTGTGCGATGTCCTTCTGGTTTTTCCAGCACAGCTTTCACGGCTTGTTTGAAGGCTGCGAGGTGCCGCTTTTGATTTTGCAGGGAAAGGAGGATGCTGTCTGCAGCTGGCAGCAGCTGTATGATGAGCTTGCATCCTGCGATAGGAAAACGATCATTACCCGCTTCTATGAGCATTGCGGACATGAGGTGTTCACAGATCAAAGGGCTGCATTTCTGAAGGAGATACGAGCTTTTCTAAAGGAGGAACCCGTATGTTAGTTTATATATGCTGTGCTACCGGAAATACCAGCAGTATGTTTTGCAAGCAGATTCAAAAGGCGAGCAGCAGGGAACAGATTTATGTGGAGGAAATCCATGAGCTGGGCACGCACCTGGAGGATGCTCTGCGGGAGAATGATCTTGTTCTTGCTTATGGCTCTGCGGAAATCATTGATGAAAAATTCATTCGCCGTTATCACTTTGAATATCACATGCAGGCCATCTGGCTTGCACCGCAGATGCGGTATCTGAAGGATTCCATGAAAAAAAAGCTGAATTGCTTTGATATTCCCATTCATATCATTGACATGAAAACCTTTGGGAAAATGAATGGAAAGCAGGCTTTGCAGGATATTTTGGACGCTATGATTTAACACCTATATGGCATTGAAAAGGAGCTGCCTTTATGATGGCAATTACCTGCAGTAGGAGATACGTAGAAACAGAAGAGGTAAAACTGCAGGAGTAAGGTGTTTTCAGGACAGGGACAAATGTCAGATAGTAAGAAAATGAAATAGGAAGGATTATATGAAGATGATGAATGCTTACCCCACAAGTCATCTTCTTTTACTGCTTACCTGATTAAAATTCACAACCAAAAAGCCCCTCCACTATTTCATTGCAGGAGCTTTTCTTTTTGCAGCTGCATCAATACCTCAAGGCAGGCATTATGATGTTGTGCAGCTCTTTTGTCAGAAATGTATCCATCCTTGCCAGCTAGCTTCCTCACCAAAAGCAGGCACTGTGTTTTGCCATGTCACAGATATCCGTAACTATACAAACGTGACAGGATGCAGGCACTGTCAGACAGCTACCTGATCTCGCTGGGTTTCATGCCTCTTTTGCGAAGCCATTGCGGATATTCCTTTTTCAGAAGGCTGTAGTAGCAGGCATCCGCAATACCGCGGTTGCTGCGGTCTGCCTCTCTTGCCGTTCCTTCATAGGTAAGGCCGCAGGACAGCATTACCCTTCCGGAATTTGGATTATCTGGATCGTGTTTCGTCTCTATGCGGTTTGCTTTTACCTTTTCAAACAGAAACGGGATGATGGCTGTAAATGCTTCACTGGTGACATGCTGATGCCACCATGCTTTTCCTATACAATAGCCGATATGCACCATATCCAGCTCCTCATTCTGATCGACGACGCTAATACAGCCAATCACTTCCTGCGGACGATCCTTCCAGGTAATGGCCCATTGATAGAAATTCGGCTGTGCATAGCTTGTGATCCAATTCTGCAGAATATGCCGTGTGACATTGACATCCTGATGCGGCGGCCAGGTCAGAAATCTGCAAACCTCTTCATCACTGGCCCAGTTATGAAACATCGCCTCCGCATCCTCTATGACAAAGCGGCGCAGAAGAAGTCGCTTTGCTGCAATAACAGCTGTTCCTTTATGCTCCATTAGAAGTCCTCCCTTGCTATTGCAATTCATTATGGCATACAGACACAAAAACTGCAAGCCATCATTCGCGCGATAGGTAATGAGAATAGCTGTCTATCCTAGCGTGCCGCAGAAAGGGATTCATTATTACGGCATACAGGCATAAAACTGCAAGCCATCGTACACGCGATAGGAAAATGAGAATAGCTGTCAATCCCAGCATGTCGTAGAAGGGGATTCAACTTGCAAAGACTGTAAGCAGCCTTGCGGTAAAGTAAGGAGAGTCGCATATCCTGTTTCACTTAACATCAAAGGACTTGCGTTGCCTTCATACACCAGCTGTGATAAGCACCTTGCAGCCTGCATTCTTCCTTATAATATGGGCTTTATAATATGAGCTTTGTATTCGTAAATAGGCCATACGCCGAATAATCCTTTGCAGCATTATCAAATATGTAAAAAGGGCCTGTGATTCACAGACCCTTCAAGGCTTTCTGCTTAGTATCCGCAGCGAGCGTTTTTCATGCAGCGAACGAATTCACGAGCACAGCGGTTTTCTCTGTTTCTACGGCGCAGAGCAGCACGCGCTACACACTCAGCTTCATACAGCGCAGCGTTGTCGTTGTAATAATCGTTGTTGCATCCGCATCCGCTGTTCCACTCAGAACGGTTATATCCATAGCCATCGTTGAATCCAAATTCTCTGTTACATCCACAGTTGTTACACATATTGAAATCCTCCTTTTATTTTCTGAGATCATCTTTGTATCTCAGTATAAGATATGTGAATAAGCATGGCCTATCTAGGCGGATCGCGCAATCACAGAGAAAAGATATATAGGGCTTTGCAAGGTAAGGAAACAAGCCTATGGACAACTGCACAAATATGAGAGAGAGGCAGGTGTTTTCTTTGAATTGTAAAGTTTCTATTCCTATTCTTCGGGAATCATATTATAATATAGCTAACAGATATGAAGGTGTACAACATGAAAATACTATTGATGTCCGATACACATGGAGAACAAGAGGCTGCACGAAGAATTTTGCAGGAGCATGCAGCCGCGGATTTGAAAATCCATTTGGGCGATGTCGGCTTTCCGTTACAGGAAATCTCTGAATGTTCCATCGTGAAGGGAAATCATGACCGCTCCCACCGCCTTCCTAAAAAATTAAAGCTGACGCTGGAGGAACGCAAGGCAATCTGTCTCCATGGAGATATTTTTGATGATGAAACTGTGCAGGAGGTTCTGGCAATGAAGCATGAGCCGAAGGATGACATCATGGAGCTGTGCATGCGCACCCTGTATGGAAAGCTGGCGGCCTATGCGAAACGCAAGGGCTGCGACACGCTGTTTTTCGGACATACGCATCATCAGTGCTTTATCGAGGTGGACGGTGTGGTTTTGATCAATCCCGGCTCGGTATGCTATGGTACTCCGCATAGCGGCTATGCCATGGTGGAGGTACACGGTCGCTGTATTCAGGCAGAGCTACTCGCCATTGAAAATTGTTAATCTTTTGTTATCCGTATCCCCAAGACAATATCCCTGTGATACACTGTCTTTATAAGAGAAAGGAACGAATGATATGTTCACAAAAATACTGACTAAACTTGGCTTTACCAAAGAGGAAACCAGCTGGATTTTATATGATGTGGGAAATTCGGCGCAGGTACTGACCACCTGCACTGTCATTTTTCCTTTACTGATAGCGAAAATCACACCGGGTGACAGCAGCGTGTATGTCGGCTGGGCAAACGCAATCTATGCGATTATTCTTGCGGTGATATCACCGGTGCTTGGAACGATGGCGGATTACAAGGATAAGAAAATGAAGATGTTTAAGTTTTTCCTGTTTATGGGAATCTTTGGCGGCTTTGGTCTTGCGCTGCCATTCATCGACTACCGTGCAGCTATCGTGATTTTCATTATCGCCATGCTCGGCTATAACGGCTCTATTATTTTCTATGATGCCTTTATCGTGGATGTCTGCGATGATGAGCGGGTGGATAAGGTAAGCGCCGCTGGCTATGCATGGGGCTATATCGGCTCCGTATTGCCATTTCTGATATTTGTAATTCCCTTTGCACTGGTAACCTTGCTCGGTGATCCGAAGACCGGGGATCTGATGCTGGGCTCCTTTACGTTAAGCTATCGGATGGCATGCGGTCTTACAATGGGAATGGCTGTGCTATGGTGGCTTGTTTATTCACGCCCTATGCTGAAAAATGTAAAACAGAAAAATTTCCATGAACCGGTACCGCATGTTGTACGGGAATCGTTCTCCCATTTATATCACACATTCCGGGATATCAAAAAGAATAAAAATATCTTTCTGTTCTGTATATCCTACTTCTTCTATATCGACTGTGTGAACACGGTTATCAAGATGGCGGTTTCCCTTGCGACAGAGATGGGAATCAGTGATGTCATGAGTCTGGTAGTCGTAATTGTCATCAATATCGTTGCCTGTCCGTTCTCCATTTTGTTTGGAAAGCTGGTGGAGCATGTGGGAAGTAAGAAGATGATTTATGCAGGGATCATCGGCTATGTAGGCGTTGTACTGGCAGGCTCACTGATTAAGACCTATCCGTCCTTTATCTGGGTGGTTGCCTTGCTGGTCGGTATGTTTCAGGGCGGTATCCAGTCCGTTTCCCGTTCCTATTTTGCCAAGCTGATTCCGGATAAAGCTGATTCCAATGAATTCTTTGGATTTTTCTCTGTATTTTCCAAATTCTCGGCAATCTTAGGACCTATGGCGGTATCTACGATTATAATGATTACCGGAGAAACACAATATGGTATTCTCGGTCTGATTCCGATGATGCTGCTGGGCATGCTGTTTCTGGCATTTGTCAAGGATCCGGAAAGCGAACAGAAATTCCATAAGAAAAAGTAACAAATACATATAGGATAAGCAAGGGCTGCCCTCATGCTATGGGAAGGGCAGCTCTTTTTTCGTATTTTGACGATCACAAATTCATGTAGTGCTACAAATGAAATAAAATTCTTCATATATGGGCAGAGGTTTTAGCTGTCTACATTTGCTTATGCTTTGTAATATACCAGCAGGGGGTAGGGAAATCTTTACGCTATGAAGTATATTAAGGATCCTGTACAAGCAAAAAAGAAACAAATGTGACAGTATTTTTCATATCACTCAGATGATTCAACAGTAAATACTGCAGTGCTATATACCTGCGATAAAAGCTGTAGGATATAAGCGAAAATATTATTTACCAGGAGCTTCCTAACGTTTATGTAAAAAAAGTGTACCTTTTTTTAACGAATTTTAAAATAATTTAGGAGTTTTGCCCTTTCCCTACGTATATAAGAGTGTATAAGAAAAAAAGGAGGATTCTACAGATGAAAAAAGAGAACGAAAAGAAATATCCGGTTCCCTTTCACAATGATGTTTTTTTCAAGTATATGCTGATTGGAGAGGATGCAGGCTCTGAATTGCTGAGAAACAGAATCATCGAGGAGATTTACGAGCTGAAGGTTCAAACAACAAGGGTATTGAATCCGGAACTGCTGCCGGAAGCTTTTTTTGGGAAACGAGTTGTTCTGGATGTTGTGTTGGAGGATGAGGCAGGCCATTTTTATGATTTGGAAATGCAGGTATCGGGTTATACACAGGAAGAACAGCTGCGATTTCAGCAGTATGGCTATCGACTGGTCGGCAGACAGCTGAAGCAGGGCAATGATTACACAAAGCTGAAGCCGTTTTATCAGATTATTTTCATGAATTCAATGCCCAAAACAGGAGGACGTATGATTCGTCACTATAAGGTGAAGGATGAAGATAATCAGGAGGAGCCCAATGGAACACTGAATCGAGCAATCGTATTCCTGCCGATGATCAAGCAGCGTATCAAGGAGGTTGGAGGCATAAAACATCTGACAGAGTTTGAAACATTTTGTTATGTGCTTGCATATAATCCGGATGATGCTATACTAAACATGAAGAGAAGGATGGTGGATGTAGCTGTGGAAAAGTATAATGAAATGAAAGAAGATAATCAGTTATTCAGCTGGGCGGAATCGGCAGAATTTGCCGAACGTGCAGTACAAGCCAATCTGAGGGAACAGACAGCAGAAGCGAAAAGATTGGGAATAAAAGAAGGAAGGAGAGAAGGAATGGAAGAAGGTAAGAAAACTTCATTGAAATTACTGTTACAACGCAAATATGGTGTGGAGGATACCTGGGTGGATACATTAACTGCGCAGCAGGTTGAGGATGCTCTCATCCGTATACTGGATTGTCATACATATGATGCATTAAAAGCACAGCTGGCGGATAAAAACGTTTAAGCATTGGCATATAAAAAGCTGAACCCTCATTGGACTTCAGCTTTTTTAATAAAACGATATTTGCATATGGGAACGAAAAGAAAGCGTATGGTTAGCTTGTATATATGGCTCAAAAAATGTGTTATGCATGATTTGAGCCAATCGTGTGCACGTAGCCTTTATAGCATACAGGGCTGAAATAGCTCCTGTGTGATTATATTTAAACGGGGAAAAGCTACAGCGAGCAGGAGTGCGGTACATGGCAAAGAGAACTGTGAACCACAATGCGATATTTTTATGGAAGCTAAGGATTTGCATGTCTGCCATAGCTTTTATTATCCTATCGATAGCGCATGGAAAACCGCTGTCTTTTGTCAGAGGGAATCGATACTTTACAGCCTTTTGTTCTTTAAGAAGCAGGATCGGTGCATACGCCGATGAACAGTGGAAGCTCTCTGCCATCCAAGCGTGTGGAAATCACATAAAGAAACTCGCGGTTCAGATTTAGATTAAGGGTTTTTGGATTCTTGATATTTGCAGCACCTACCATCCCCATCTCGGTATATGCGCTTGCCTCGATGCCTTCCTCATCTAAGGCAATGCTTGTTTCCTGCTGGATATTAGAAACAAATAAGGGCTTTTCATCCGTTATGCCCTCCAGATCAGCGGCGGTATCAAACAAAGCGGTGACACCCATCGCTTTTAAGGTATCTGCCAGCAGCAGCTTGGAATGGATTTTAAACTTTGGCAGCGATAGGTTCACGATACCAAAGGCTGCTCCTTCACTATCATCCTCCAGCAATTCCTGTAGAAAACCCTTTTGTTCCATCAGTTGGCGGATATCCTTGCCTTCTTTTGGCAGTACCAGCGTCAGGCTGGAGGAATTGTTCAATGCCAAAGAGGTTGCGGCATAGTCCTTATTGTCAATAAAGAAATGAGAATCCATTATCTGATGCATGAAATCCGTAGCAACCTTTCCATCCTGAGTATAAAAGGTATCCTTTGTTGTATCCTTTTTATCGAATACAGTAGCAAAACGCGCTTTGTAATATATGGCGTTGAGAATCGCCATACGCATGGAAGCATCTGTTTCTATCGAGGGAGACAGGTTTCCATTGGTATGCTCGCGAATCCATGCAGCCATGAGGTCTGCGGTTTTTGACTGTGAAAAATCCACATCATAGGCGGCGGCATAAAACTGCTTGTTGGCGGTTTTTATAAAGTCGTTTTTTACCGGATATGCATTCTGTATCCATAAGGAGTTTGCTATTTTCAGCTGTCCGCCTTCATTGTCTGTATACAGGCGGCGATACAGATTCCCCATATTTTTCGCATTATCCCTGCGGTTTACATGAAGCAGCACCTGTAGCTGCTTTGCAGTTTCCCCCTCACTTGCCTGTAGCGTCAGCATCAGTGGATAATACAGACTCAGCGGGGAATAGCTGACATTATCAGAAGCAGTCTTTAAGATTGCAGAAAAGCTTTCCTGTGAGAAATCCGCATAGCCACTCAGCACGGTACCATCCACAGGATTCTTGTCACTTATGGCGATCTGCGCATCATAATCCTCGATGGAAGGACTTTTCGGATAGCGGATATCAGCGGGGGCCGCGATTTTCGGATTTGCCTGTTCCTGTGGCTTTTCCGCTTTGTGCGGTGCTGTCTTTTGCGAAGAGGAGCAGCCGGCGAGAAGCAGAAGCACACATAGGGCGAGTACAGCTTTTTTCATAAGTAATCCCTTCTTTCTATCCTATATACGAATCCTGTGTATGATTTATTTCATTCCTTTCCTTTATTGTAATGGAAATTATGGGATAAGCAAATAAAAGCTGTAAAAAATGTAATGGAAATTATGGGTCAGCGAATGAAACCTGTAAAAACTGTAATGAAAATCAAGGGATCAGCAAATAAACGCTCTAAAATAAGAGGGTACGCAGCCCAATTAAAGCAGGCTATAAAAAGGCGCAAGCTTAGGAGCCTGCACCTGTTAATCTCAACCATTTCATCTGTGCGTTTTGAAATACCTGATTGATCAGTTTTGATTCTGACGAATCAGATTCAGTGTACCGCCGGCCAGAATTGTTTCTATATCACGCTGTGTTAGGTTGTGTGTGAGCAAAAAGCTGCTGTTTTTTGTGATATTCATAACCTCTACCGGTGTATTTTCTGTCAATGCATGCAGATTCGTGATCGATAATTCATCCATTTCATCAATGGAATCATAATCCGCCTCATTGCAGAAGGTAAATGGAATGATACCGAAATTGATGAGATTGGCACGGTGAATACGTGCAAAGCTCTTAGCGATTACCGCTTTGATTCCCAGATACATCGGGGCTAGCGCGGCATGCTCACGGGAGCTTCCCTGTCCATAGTTGGCACCTGCGATGATGAAGCCTCCACCATTGTGTAAACAGTCGTCATGGAAGCTTGCTTTTACATTCATGAAAATAAACTCACTGATTTTTTCGATATTGGAGCGGTAAGGCAATACCTTTGCTCCTGCCGGGGCAATGTGATCGGTGGTGATATTGTCACCAACCTTAATCATGACCCTTTTATCAATACGATCTGCAAGCGGTGTATTGATAGGCAGCGGCTTGATATTCGGACCACGCACGACCTCAGTTTCCGCAGCTGCTTCTGCATCCGGAATAATGATCATGGAATCATCGACCGTGAAGGACTGCGGCTCCTGCGGCAGCTCATAGCTTACAGTACGCGGGTCTACGATATAACCGTGCAATGCACTTGCGGCAGCAGTTTCCGGGGATACCAGACATACCTTGGCACTCAGTGTGCCGCTTCTACCATAGAAATTCCGGTTAAAGGTACGAAGGGAGAGCGCATTGGTGATCGGCGACTGCCCCATACCGATGCAAGGTCCACAGGTGGATTCCAGAATTCTGGCACCGGCAGAAATCATATCGGAAAGGCCGCCGTTTTGCGCTATCATATGCAATACCTGACGAGAGCCCGGAGATATAACCAGACTGACATTTGGATCCACCGTCTTATCCTTCAAAATACCGGCAACACTCATCATATCCATATAGGAAGAGTTCGTGCAGCTTCCGATTGCGACCTGATCTACCTTCAGACCAAGCACTTCATGAATGGGAAGGACATTGTCCGGAGAATGCGGCATGGCAATCATCGGCTCCAGTGTGGTCAAATCAATATCAATGACTGCATCATAAACGGCATCGGCATCGGCCTGCAGCTCTTCATAAGCATCCTCACGCTGCTGCTTCTTTAAAAATTCCCGTGTGACCTCATCACTTGGGAAGATCGAAGTCGTCGCACCAAGCTCGGCCCCCATATTGGTAATCGTGGCACGCTGTGGAATACTCAGACTGAGAACACCGTCTCCGCTGTATTCTATAACATTTCCCACACCGCCTTTTACGCTCAGTATCTGTAACACCTTTAAAATGATATCCTTGGAGCTGACACCCTTTGTCAGGGAGCCGTGCAGACGGACATTGATGATTTTCGGCATATTGAGATGAAACGGCATGCCGGCCATGGCACAGGCAACATCCAGACCACCGGCTCCAATGGCCAAAGACCCCATACCTCCTGCTGTCGGTGTATGGGAATCACTTCCCAAAAGAGTGGCTCCCGGCTTCGCAAAGCGTTCCAGATGAACCTGATGACAGATTCCGTTACCAGGACGTGAGAAACGAACACCGTGCTTCATTGCTACCGTCTGCAGATACTTGTGATCATCGGCATTTTCAAAGCCGCTTTGTAATGTATTATGGTCGACATAGCTGATAGACAGGTCGGTTTTGACCTGATCCACACCCATCGCCTCCAGCTGCAGGTAAGCCATGGTTCCTGTGGCATCCTGTGTCAGTGTCTGATCAATGCGGATTGCAATGGGTTCTCCTCGTTCCATCACCCCTTCTACCAGATGCTTCTGTATGATTTTCTCGGTTATTGTTGGCATAACTTCCCTTCCTTTCTCGTATACATGGAATATTATAGCATGAATTTATGAAAATATTTCATTGAATTTATGAAAATTATGATATAATAGTGAAAGAACACTGTAAAAGGAGGTAGAGGAAATGAACGAGCATTTGAATTCTTTTTACCAGAAGGCGCGGGAGCACAATGATATCGCGAATGATCTGTTTCGCAAATATGATATCAAAAAGGGACTGCGTAATGAAGACGGAACCGGTGTACGCGTAGGTCTTACTAAGATTGCGGATGTTGTCGGTTATAAATATGTTGAGGAAGTAAAAACAGATGATATAGGAAAGCTGTACTATCGAGGCATAGAGCTGCGGGATATAATCCATGGCAGAAATTATGAAACGATCTGCGGGTACGAGGAAACCTGCTTTTTATTACTCTTCGGCTATCTTCCGAAGAAGGAGGAGCTGGCTGAATTCTGCGGATATCTGCGTGCGCATTACGAGCTGCCGGATGATTTTCTGGAATCCAAGTTTCTGCATATGCCGGGAAAGAATCTGATGAACCGTCTGCAGCAGGCTGTGCTTGCTCTCTACGACTATGATGATGCACCGGATAACATATCGGTAGAAAATACGCTGGAGCAGGGCCTGAATATTCTTGCCAAGCTGCCTTCGATCATCTGCTATGCCTATCAGAGCAAGATGCACCGGTATAATAAGGAAAGCCTGGTCATTCATCCGGCGCAGGAGCAGCTTTCCATAGCAGAAAATATTCTGTATATGCTGCGCAAGGACCATGCATTCAGCAATCTGGAGGCAAAGCTGCTGGACATGATGCTGATCGTGCATGCAGATCATGGAGGGGGAAACAATTCGACGTTTACCAATGTGGTGATCTCCTCCACCGGGACGGATTTTTATTCCTCTATGGTTGGGGCAATCGGCAGCATGAAGGGACCAAGACATGGCGGTGCCAATTTGAAGGTAAGCGGTATGATGCGTGCTGTTATAGAGGAAATCGGCTACTGTGAAAATGATATTGAAATCAAGGCACTGATTTACCGTATTCTGCATAAACAGTTTTACGATTACAGCGGTCTGGTATACGGTATGGGACATGCTATTTATACACTGAGTGATCCGCGAAGTGAGGTATTGCAGGAATATATCGAAAAGCTTGCCGAGAAAAAGGGCAAGGTCAAGGAGTATGAATTCTATCAGCGCTTTGAGCAGTGCGCGAAGGATGTTATTCTGGATGTTAAGGGCGTGCATGTATCCAGCAATGTGGACTTCTACAGCGGCTTTGTATATGGCATGATGGGGATACCGGAGGATTTGTTTACGCCGTTGTTCGTTATGGCAAGAACGATCGGCTGGCTTGCCCACAATATTGAAAACAAGGAATATGATGGAAGAATTATGCGTCCGGCAACGAAATATGTCGGCAGTGTGAAGCAATATGTAAAGATGGAGGACAGATGAAATGAGAACGATTACAGTATTTAAGGGAGACGGGATCGGACCGGAAATCGTGGATGCGGTCGTACGTATTCTGGAGGCGGCAAAGGTACCGCTTGCTTATGAATGCTTTGCGGTCGGAGAGGCGGAGTATGAGCGTAATGGGAAGCTGATTCCGGATGCGGCATTTGCATCCTTTGAGAAAAACCGTATCCTGTTGAAGGCTCCGATTACAACACCAATCGGTAAGGGATTTCGTTCCCTGAATGTTACGCTTAGAAACAAATATGATTTATATGCGAATATTCGACCTGCAAAATCCAATACGGCAGTCAAGACACCATTTGAAAATGTGGATATCGTGACCTTCCGTGAGAATACCGAGGATTTATATGTCGGTGTGGAGGAACAGATTGATGCAGATACGGTGCATGCGACCAAAATTATCACACGTAAGGCAAGTACACGCATCATACGGGATGCCTTTGCATATGCGCGGGCGAATAACAGAAAAAGGGTTACCTGTGTACATAAGGCAAATATTCTGAAAATGAGCGATGGCATGTTCCTTTCCATCTTTCAGGAAATCGCAAAGGAATATCCGGATATCCAAGCAGATGATAAAATCGTGGATAATGTGTGTATGCAGCTGGTTATGCGCCCGGAAACCTTCGATGTTATGGTGATGCCGAATCTGTACGGTGATATTGTCAGTGATCTGACAAGTGGTCTGATCGGTGGTCTGGGGCTTCTTCCTAGCAGTAATATCGGAACGGAATACGCAATGTTTGAAGCGGTTCATGGCTCTGCACCGGATATCGCAGGAAAGCATATCGCAAACCCGACAGCACTGCTGTGGTCTGCCTGTATGATGCTGGAGCATTTACAGGAAACAACATGTGCTGCGAACATTCGGAAAGCAGTGGACGAGGTGCTGATGGAGCAGAAGTATCTGACGCCGGATCTGCATGGGAATTCTTCAACAGAGGAATATCGTGATGCTGTTATCGCAAAATTATCATAGCTAAAAGACATATGAAAATAAAAAGACATATGAAAAACGGCCGTATTCAGGTAAGATGCGGCTGTTTTGCTATAGGATCATATCCGACAGACGCTATGTGAAGTGCACGTTCTTCCATGCTGCATACTCCATCGAAAACTTGCAGTATTTGTTGCTTATCGGTAGGGGTGTTCACAAAAAAAGAGAATTCAACCGCTATTGATCTATACAGTAGCGTTGAATTCTTTTATTTTTGTATTTGCTATAACAGGTAATAACCGATTTCTTTAAAGTTCCTTTCTGTGGTATTGTGTAAAAGAATCAAGGCCGTATCTGTCCTTCTCCCAATATGATATATTTCTTTGTTGTTAAAGCCTGCAGTCCCATCGGTCCGCGTGCATGCAGCTTCTGTGTGCTGATTCCGATTTCCGCTCCCAGACCGAATTCAAATCCATCCGAAAAGCGTGTGGATGCGTTGGCATATACACAGGCGCTGTCAACCTCCTTCAAAAACCTTTTAACCGATGTGTAATTCTCGGAAATGATCGTTTCACTGTGATGTGTGGAATAGGTGTTGATATGGGAGATTGCTTCCTCCAGAGAAGATATCGTTTTGATAGAGATTTCCAAATCGAGATATTCGCGTCCGTAATCCTCCTCTGTAGCTGGAATACAATCCGCGTCCAAATCACAGATACGGGAATCGGCATGGATTTTAACCTGATATTGCTTTAATGCCGCAAGTAGCTCCTGAATAAGACTGTCACTGATATCCTTATGGATCAAAACACTTTCACATGCGTTGCATACGCTTGTTCGCTGTGTCTTGGCATTGATGATAATAGGAATCACCTTGGCGGTATCTGCATCCTTATCGACGTAGACATGGCAGTTACCGGTGCCTGTCTCAAGCACAGGAACGGTTGCATTTTTAACCGTATTGGCAATCAGTCCGGCACCGCCGCGGGGAATCAGCACATCGAGATATGCATGCAGCTTCATAAAGGCAGTTGCCGTTTCCCGAGAGGTATCCTCCAGGAGTGTGATGATATCCGCAGAGAAGCCACACGCTGTAGCAGCCCTTCGCATACTGTTTGCAATCACCAGATTGCTTTGCAGAATATCGTTGCTGCCTCTCAGCATGACTGCATTGCCGGCCTTTAAAGACAGGACCGCCGCATCAACAGTCACATTCGGTCTTGCTTCATAGATCATGCCGACGACGCCCAGTGCCACACGCATGGTACCTATCTGCAACCCGTTTTCTGTGGTGTGCATATCAGTGATTTCACCGATGGGATCCGGTAATGCACATACCTGATGAATCCCTTCGATGATTTGGCGCATACGTGCTTCGTTCAGCAGCATACGGTCGATCAGCCCTTCCGCCATCCCGTTTTCCCTGGCATTTTTTATGTCCTGCGCATTAGCCTCCAGAATAGCAGGGATATCCTGCTCCAGCTGTTTTGCAATCGTGTTTAAAAGTGTATCCTTCTGCTTTCTATCCGCATTCATAATCTGGCTTGAAGCCTGTTTACAAGCTTTTCCCAGCTCTTTCAATGTTTTCATTTACATTGCCTCCCTTATATCAAACAGCGTTCCGCGGTAATCATCTCGCAGAATATCATAAAGAATCGACGGCTGCCGCCCATTTGCGATTATCATTGGAATACCGTGCTCATTCGCGAACTGTGCCGCGGATATTTTGGTAACCATACCTCCGGTACCGCGGGAGGATCCGGCTCCCTTTGCCATGCTGAAGACAGCGTCATCGATAGCCCTTACGACCGGGATCAGGCGGGCATCCTTATTTTTCATAGGATCGTCATTAAACAATCCGTCGATATCAGACAGCAGCACCAGCAGATCGGCATTGGTCAGATAGGCGGTGACTGCACTCAGTGTATCGTTGTCTCCATAGGCGATTTCATCAACGGCTACACTGTCATTTTCGTTGACGATGGGAATCACACCGTATTCCAGCAGTGTCTCCAGAGTATTCACGGCATTTGCACGCAATACTTCGTTTTTGGTGACGGTTTTGGTGATTAACAGCTGTGCAATGCTTTGACCGTATTGGGAAAAAAATTTATCATAGATAAACATCAGCTCACATTGTCCTACGGAGGCTGCCGCCTGTTTCTCCCGCATCAGCTCCGGACGCTTGCGCATCTGCATCTTGGCAACACCAGCCGCAACCGCTCCACTGCTAACTAAAACAACATCCAGTCCTCTGTTTTTTATATCACTCAGCACCATGGCTAAAGCATCTATGCGCTGAAAATTCAAGCCTCCGCCAGGATGTGTCAGCGTGGAGGAGCCGACTTTGACAACGATTCTTTTTATTTGTTTCATATCTTTCATTTATTTACAACCCCTTTGAAAATTGTTTCTTCTATTATACCCAAGAAGAAACAAAGACGCAATGCTTTCTATATATTTTATGGTTGTAGCAGATATTGATGCTGGAAAGTCCCGATTGACAGGAGGAATGCTGTACGCATATCCGTAGAGGATGCTTCTGTTTGCCTCTTCAATCTGCTTCGCAGAGGGAACAGCAGCCATACTGTCCTGCTTTTTTATCATATGCATTGCCGTATTTTGGGTATGCTGTCATGGCGTCGTGCAGGCTTGTTTTGATATTTACCAGACAGGCGATGAAAAATTTCATGGCTGTTGATTTGCCTTGCCTCGCTTTGTCTTACAAATTTGTAGCTTTATGATTTTCTTTATGCCAGATCAGGGAAGAGGAACTGCTTTTCTATGAAAAAATTTATGGTTTTTAGCACTAAAGTGTTGACAGTGCTAAAATATTGGCATATACTATTAGCAGACTTAAAGAGCGAGTGCTAACAGGAGGTAATTACGTATGGCGAGAAAGAAACAATTCAAGGCTGAGTCCAAACGTCTATTAGATCTGATGATCAACTCTATTTATACACATAAGGAAATTTTTTTAAGAGAGCTGATTTCAAATGCAAGTGATGCGATTGACAAGCTGTATTATCAGGCACTGTCTGATAACCTGAGCGATGTAGATACATCCGGCTTTAAAATTTATCTGGAGGCAGATAAGGAAAACCGCACCCTGACAATCCGAGATAACGGTCTGGGTATGAACAAGGATGAGCTGGAGGACAATCTGGGAACGATTGCGAAGAGTGGCTCTCTGGCGTTTAAGCAGGAGATGGAAGAGGCAGAGAAGAAGGATGATGTGGATATCATCGGACAGTTTGGTGTCGGCTTCTATTCCGCATTTATGGTTGCCAGCCGTGTGGAGGTAACGACGAAGAAATACGGGGAAGAAACAGCATATCTGTGGAGCAGCAATGCGGTTGACGGCTATTCCATTGATGAATGTGAAAAAGAAGAGCACGGAACAGAAATCGTGCTGTACCTGAAGGATAATACGGAGGATGAGAATTATGACGACTATCTGCAGCAGTATGAGATTGAGCGTCTGATTAAGAAATATTCCGACTATATCCGTTACCCAATCGAAATGTGGGTGGAAACCAGCAAGCGTGTGGACGAGCCGGAAAATGAAAACGAGGACGCGGATAAGCCTGCAGAACCGAAGTATGAAACTGTAAAGGAATTGAAAACGCTGAATTCCATGATTCCACTGTGGAAGAGAAGCAAGTCTGAAATAACAAAAGAAGAATATGATGAATTCTATAAGAGCAAATTCAATGATTATACAGAGCCGCAGAAGGTGATTCATACAAGTGTTGAGGGGGCAGTTTCCTTTACAACGCTGATGTTTATCCCAGGTAAGGCACCGTTCAACTATTATTCTCAGGATTACAAGAAGGGGCTGCAGCTGTATAGCCGTGGTGTCTTCATCATGGATAATGCGGAAGAGCTGATTCCTGAGCATTTCCGTTTCGTAAAGGGACTGGTAGATTCACAGGATCTATCTTTGAATATCTCCCGTGAAATGCTGCAGCACGACCGTCAGCTGAAGGTGATTGCGAACCGTATTGAGAAGAAAATCAAATCCGAGCTGCTGCTGATGCTGCGCAATGATCGTGAAGAGTATGAGAAGTTCTGGAAGAATTTTGGTCTGCAGATCAAATTCGGTGTTTACAATGATTTTGGCGCAAACAAGGAAACCCTGCAGGATCTGCTGATGTTCTATTCCAGCAAGGAACAGAAGCTGGTTACACTGGATGAATATATCAACCGCATGGAGGAAGGACAGGAGCACATCTACTTCATGAGCGGTGACAAGGTAGAGCTGATTGACAATCTGCCACAGGTTAAGAAGGTGAAGGAAAAGGGATATGAAATCCTGTATCTGACGGACAATGTGGATGAATTTGCGCTTCAGGCTTTGATGAATTACAAAGAGAAAACCTTTAAGAATATTTCTCAGGGCGATCTGGACCTCGACAGTGAAGAGGAAAAGAAGGAGCTGGAGAAAAAGGCTGAGGAAAATAAGGATCTGTTAAGCGGTATTAAGGAAGTGCTGGGGGATAAGGTGAAGGATGTTAAAATTTCTTCCCGCCTGGTGGATGATCCGGTTTGCCTGAGCAGTGAGGAAGGCATGTCCTTTGAGATGGAAAAGGTGTTAAGTGCTATGCCGGAAGGAAATCCGTATGGTATGAAGGCATCCCGTATTTTGGAAATCAATCCGAATCATGAAATCTTCAATGCTTTGCAGAAGGTATATGAGCAGGATAAGGATGCAGTGAAGGATTATGCAGATTTACTATATGATCAGGCATTGCTGATTGAGGGCTTCCCGATTGAAAATCCTACAGAATTCTCTAAGAAGATCTGTGATTTCATGGTAAAGGCCAGCAAATAAAAGCGCATTACAGTATATAGAACAAGAAAACAACCTGTTTCAGTGAAGCTATGCACTGTGACAGGTTTTCTTCTTCTTATTGTTTAGGCGTTATTTAATGCAGAATATAATGATGAAAGCCATATGTAGCAATAATGCTTTTACTGGCAGAAAAAGCGCAGGATAGCGACAACTGTAATCAGCAATATGCTCAGAAACAGGATCCTTCTGTATGCATAATGAAGCATTATGGGAAGGAATCAGTGCTCGATACTGCCAGAAGAAACATATGCAACTGTATCAAAGGAAATGAAGCGATACGATTACGAAGGAAGATAGAAACGTAAAAAGCTGCTTACAATGAAAAACCATGCCACTGTACCGGATGAAAGCGAAGCAATCTGGGTACAAAGGAACCTAGAAACGTGAAAGACTGCTTCCGGCTGCTTTGGCAGAAATGCTGCTGAACACGCTGCATAGCCATAGCATATAGGAAAGCGTCTTGCTATTTCATCTGCTGAGACGCTCTGCAGATGAATACAAGAAGAGCTGCTACATGTCTTATTTATGTAAATGATGCGGAGTATGGCTGCATCCGTATAAAAACACCTGTTTTATCACACAGAGGTCTGATTCTATGGTACAATTAGAACACTTCCGGTAGACGGGTATGGTTTTACCGGATACAGCATATCATACGACGAGGGAGGTGCCTGTATGAGACGAAGAAGTATATTTGGTATTATTGTGCTGTCCATTATAACCTGCGGTATTTACTATCTGATTGCCTGGGTACAGATATTCAGTGATATCAATTACGGAGCAAGAGAGAACGATACCGCCATCACCGATCTGCTACTGTCCTTTGTGACCTGCGGTATCTGGGGGATTTTCTGTTTCTGGAAATATTCCAAAAAGCTGTATGTGATGGGAGCCGAGGATAACAGTCTGATCAATGTTCTGCTATCTGTGTTTGGCTTGCCGATTATCTCGCTCTGTATCATGCAAAGCAGTATCAATGATTTGATCGATCGCACCTACTGATATGAGCCGTGATGTAAAAAAAGCACTGGGAATCGGAGTGATCCTGTTTCTGGTGCTCTTCGTTTTCGGAAGCTTCTGTCCGATGGAGCGGATATTGGGAATACCATGTCCGGGCTGCAATATGTTTTCTGCCATATACTGGCTATGTAAAGGAAATCTTTCTGCCGCATGGTATTTCCATCCGGCTGTATTCCTTCTGCTTCCTTACACAGTGATGTGCGCAGTGCTTTTTGTGAGAAACCGGGAGGGTATCTTAAAGAGCAGAGTATTTCGTGTGATGAGTGTGCTTTTGTTAGGAACCATGCTTGCTGTGTATTTATGGCGAATGCTCTATGTGTTCCCTCATGCCCCTATGCAGCTGAATGAGCATGCACCGCTTATTCGCCTGCTACAGCTATTTTTTTGAGAAGCGCTTCTTCCTTTGGGGAAATATAACAAGCACGCAAGCTTGTTATAAAAGCTTCCTTGTCTGATGAAGGAGAAGTCTCAGCTTGTGAAAAAAAGTGAAAAGCAAACAACAGAGGAAAGCTCGATAAGTCGATAAATATCGGCTTTTTTTGTTTATGGTAAAGAGCGCATAGAGTCTGTTTGTGAAAAAGTGATAACGGTTACAGCAATTTTGTTGAAAAGCTCCTGCTGAATTTGAAAAATAAGGTAAAAAATAGGGCATATTACTTGTATAAAAGGTTAAAATATGCAGTATAATTCAAAAATTAACGTAAATTAAGGTAAATTTTACTTAAAAGGATAGACAGCTTCACTTGTGAAATATATAATAAGCCTGTAAAGAGGTGTTGCTGTATATGAATAAAAATATTGGTGAACTAATCAAACAGAAACGGACAGAAAATAAGATGACACTGAAGGATATCAGTGAAGCAACGGAGCTTTCCATCGGTTATCTGTCCCAGCTGGAACGGGGACTGACCTCCATTGCTCACGATACGCTGAAAAAGGTCGCAAAGGCGCTCGGGGTTGAGATGACGTATTTCATGGAACAGCCGAAAACCAAGGAAAAAGCGGTATTGCGCAGCTATGAGCGGGAAATTCTGCGTATTGAGGGAAGCTCAATCATCGAATATGCGATGACAAATATGGCAGATCGTGGGGAAATGCTGCCGAAGCTGGTCGAGATTTTGCCCCAAAAGGAAGTGGAGGAATCGCTGCCGTATCCACATGAGGGGGAAGAATTCGTCTACGTGCTGGAAGGCATTTTGACCCTGCAGATCGAGGATGATGTCTGTGATCTGTATCCGGGAGACTGTGCACATTACAAATCCACAAGAACACATAACTGGAGCAATCAGACCAATAAGGTCGTAAAATTCATCACCATCAATACACCGAACCTTTTTCAGGAAGCAGGAGAGAAGCTATGAAAGAGCCTACCGTAATCAATATTCAGAAATATTCTGTGCATGACGGAGACGGTATCCGTACAACGATATTCTTTAAGGGCTGTCTGCTGAACTGCTGGTGGTGCCACAACCCGGAAAGTCAGAGGTATGCACCGGAGCTGATGTTTAACCGTGAAAAATGCAATGGCTGCGGCTATTGCAGGAAGGCATGCAGTCATGGAGCCATTACGATTGAGGAGGATGGTACAGCACATACCGATACAGAGAAATGTGTGCTATGTGCAGACTGTCTGGACTACTGTCTGCACAACAATCGTGAAATCGTCGGGAAGCAGTACAGTATCAAAGAGCTGATGACCATCGTAAACAAGGATGCGCATTTCTATGAGGAAAGCGGCGGTGGAGTGACCCTTTCCGGGGGAGAGGTCATGACGCAGGATATCGACTATCTACAGGAGCTGTGCAAACAGCTGAAGGATAAGGGATACAATGTCGCGATTGATACCTGCGGTTATGCGCCAAAGGAAAGCTATGCACGACTACTGCCGTATGTAGATACCTTCCTGTACGATATCAAGACGCTGGATGATGAAGCACATAAAAAGTATATGGGAAAATCCAACGCAGTCATTCTGGAGAATCTGGAATTTCTGGCAGACAGCCGTGCGAATATCAATATCCGCATACCGGTCGTTGTTCCAGTGAACAGTGATGCAGATACGATGCTGGATATCATTGCATATTTGAAAAAGCGCATTGGAATCGTGAAGGTGAATCTGCTGCCGTATCATAATACGGGAAGCAGCAAATATGAAAAGCTTGGTCGCGTCTATCCCGCAGCGGATTTGGACGTGCCATCACAGGAGCATATGGAAATGCTGAAATCACTGTTTGAGGAACATGGTTTTCAACAGGTTAAGATAGGAGGATAAACAATGGAACTCAGAGGAATGAATGAACGTATCAAGAAGCTAAGGAAGCAGAGCGAGGAAACAACACCGCATATCTTTATGGAGCGTGCCATGCTCATGACAGATGCCTACAAGAAATATGAGGGTGAGGTATCGATTCCGGAGCTGCGGGCACTGTCGATGAAGGAAATCTTTTCCCGCAAAACCATCACCATCGAAGACGGGGAACTGATCGTCGGAGATAAGGGTGCCGGACCGCAGTCAACCCCAACCTTCCCGGAGCTTTGCTGTCATACACTGGAGGATATGAAGGTTATGAATGACCGTGAGCTGATCTGCTTCAAGGTCAGTGAAGAGGATATGAAGCAGCAGGAGGAAACGATTATTCCGTTCTGGGAAAAACGCTCCATTCGTCATAAGATTATCAACTCCATGTCACAGGAATGGAGAGACTGCTATGAAGCAGGTATTTTCACAGAATTTATGGAGCAGCGTGGTCCAGGTCACACCGTCGGTTCCGAGAAAATCTATGCGAAGGGATTCCTGGATTACCAGCAGGATATCGAAGAAGCGATTGCTGCGATTGATTTCCTAAACGATCCGGAGGCGATCGAAAAACGCGATGAGCTACGCGGTATGAGCATTATGTGCGATGCCATTATGATTTTGGGAAAACGCTATGCAGCGCTGGCAAGAGAGCTTGCGGAAAAGGAAAGTGATCCTGTACGTAAGGAAGAGCTGCTGCAGATTGCCGCAAACTGTGACATCGTTCCGGCACATAAGCCGCAAACCTACTGGCAGGCGATTCAGATGTACTGGTTTGTTCACCTCGGGGTGACAACCGAACTGAATCCATGGGATGCTTACTCCCCGGGCCGTCTGGATCAGCATCTGAATCCGTTCTATGAAGCAGATATCGAGGCGGGACGTCTGGATAAATCCAAGGCAAAGGAGCTTCTGGAATGTCTGTGGGTAAAATTCAATAATCAGCCGGCGCCTCCGAAGGTGGGAATTACGCTGAAGGAATCCTCCACCTATACGGACTTCGCAAACATCAATACCGGAGGAATCACACCCGAGGGAGAAGACGGGGTGAATGATGTATCCTATCTGATTCTGGATGTTATGGATGAAATGAAGCTGCTGCAGCCATCCAGCAACGTGCAAATCTCCAAAAAAACACCGACAAAATTCATCAAGAGAGCATGTGAAATCAGCCGTAAGGGCTGGGGACAGCCTGCTTTCTACAATACGGAGGCTATCATTCAGGAGCTGCTGAATGCCGGTAAATCCATTGAAGATGCACGGCGTGGAGGAACCTCCGGCTGTGTGGAAACCGGTGCCTTTGGACGTGAGGCATACATTCTGCAGGGATATTTCAATCTGCCGAAGATTTTGGAAATCACACTGCACAACGGATTCGATCCAGTTGGCGGAAAGCAGCTTGGTTTACAGCTTGGAGAAGCAGAAGACTTCAAGAGCTATGAGGAGCTGTTTGCTGCCTACAAAAAGCAGATCGAGCACTTTGCGGATATCAAGGTAAAGGGAAGCAATATGATTACCCGCATCTATGCAAAATACATGCCGGCACCATTCCTTTCCATCATCACGGATGACTGCATCACAAACGGCAAGGATTACAATGCCGGAGGAGCACGCTACAATACGAACTATCTGCAGGGAGTAGGAATCGGAACGATAACCGACTCCTTATCTGCGATTAAATACAATGTGTATGACAAAAAGAACTTTACAATGGGTGAGCTGATGAAGGCATTGCAGGATAACTTTGAAGGAGAAGAGCATGTGCGCATTTTCAATCTGGTATCCCGCAAGACGCCGAAGTACGGAAATGATGATGATTACGCCGATGCGATTATGAAGGAGGTCTTCACCTTCTATAAGAATACGATTACCGGTCGTCCGAATATGCGTAACGGTCAGTGGAGAATCAATATGCTGCCGACGACCTGTCACGTATATTTCGGTGAGGTCATGCTGGCTTCTCCAAACGGCCGTCTGGCACATAAGCCGGTCAGTGAGGGAATCTCTCCGGAAAAGGCAGCGGATGTGAACGGACCGACCTCTGTTATTCGCTCCGCAAGTAAAATGGATCATCTGTCAACCGGCGGAACTCTGCTGAATCAGAAGTTTACACCAAGCGTTGTTGCCGGAGAGGACGGACTGAACAATATGGCAAATCTGATCCGCTCATATTTCAATATGGACGGACACCACATCCAGTTCAATGTTATTGATCGTGAAACCTTGATCAAGGCACAGCAGAACCCTGCGGAATACCGGGATTTGATTGTACGTGTCGCAGGATACTCCGATCACTTCCGCAATCTGAGCAAGGAGCTGCAGGATGAAATCATCAATCGTACGGAACAAAGCTTTGCATAAGCAATATTAGGAAAGAAGGAAAACATTTATGAACAAGACCATTGGATTTATTGGCAGCGGAAATATGGGCGGTGCGATGATAGGGGGCATCATCAAAGCCGGTCTGACTGCCAGAGAAAGCATTTATGTATCCGACATCAATGAGGATAGCCTTGCACGCGTAAGGGAAAGCTATGGTGTTAATACGACAACGGATAATGCAGAGCTGGCAAAGGTATGCGATATCATCGTGCTGTCTGTTAAGCCGTTCCTGTATCCGGTAGTCATCAACCAGATCAAGGATGTTGTAAAAGAGGATGTCATCATTGTCGTTATCGCTGCCGGACAATCCTCTGCGGCTGTTGCCCAGCTGTTTGGAAGAGAAATCAAAATTGTGAAGACGATGCCGAACACACCGGCGCTTGTCGGAGAAGGCATGGCTGCCATTGCACCTGCTAAAAATGTGACAAAGGAAGAAACAGAAGAAATTACGGCCATCTTCAACAGCTTCGGTAAGAGTGAAATTGTACCGGAGCACCTGATGGATGCAGTGACTGCTGTCAGCGGTTCATCACCGGCGTATGTCTATATGATGATTGAAGCAATGGCAGATGCTGCAGTTGTGGAAGGGATGCCAAGACCACAGGCATATACATTTGCGGCACAGGCGGTATTGGGAAGTGCCCAGATGGTTCTGGAAACCGGAAAGCATCCGGGAGAGCTGAAGGATATGGTTTGTTCACCGGGAGGAACGACCATCGCCGCTGTCGCAAAGCTGGAGGAGAGCGGCTTTCGCTCCAGCATTATGCAGGGTATGAAGGCATGTGCAGATAAATCAAGAGAGATGTCAAAATAAAAATCAAATGTTTGGATGAAAACTGAGATTCACATTGTGGTTATGCTAAGGAATTGCGTAAGGCAGGGATGTCTGCGAAAGCAATTCCGGCGTAAACCCAAACGGTGCGCTGTTACAGAGGGATGCTGGAACAGCGCGTCGGTGATGATCACATAGGCAGCATTGGAGTTAAATAACAGAGAAGACGCAAGAGCGTACATTGGGAGTTAAAGAGAAGATTATGGATATTACAACTATTATTATTGGATTGCTGATCGTACTGCTGATCGGATACACTGCATTTTTCGCTTATGACCTGATCAAACACAAGGATGAGTTTGAGGGGGATACTTCCTGGTGGAAGACCGGTGCCATCGGTGCCCTGGTTAATTTCTTTGATCCACTGGGAATTGGAGCATTTGCTCCACAGACAGCATTGCTGAAATTCACGAAACAGACACGGGATAAGCTGATTCCGGGGACAATGAATGTTGCCAACTGTATTCCTGTGTTGCTGCAGGCACTGATTTTTACAACGGTTGTCAAGGTAGAAGCATGGACGCTGGTTGTCATGCTGGCTGCCGCAATGCTTGGTGCAGTTCTTGGGGCTGGTGTGGTTTCCCGTATGTCAGAGAAAAAAATCCGTCTGGTGATGGGCTTCGCTCTGGCATGTACAGCATGCATTATGCTGGCAAGCCTCTTGAATTTGATGCCGATCGGTGGAGACGCCATTGGTTTGGCAGGTGGAAAACTGGTAATTGCCGGTATTGTCAACTTCATTCTGGGGGCATTGATGACAGCAGGTGTCGGCCTGTACAACCCTTGTATGGTACTGGTGTATCTGCTGGGAATGTCACCGGATGTGGCATTTCCAATCATGATGGGCTCCTGTGCCTTTCTGATGCCGCCTGCATCTGTGAAGTTTATTAAGGAGGGGGCATACAATCGTAAATCAGCACTCTCCATGGCGATATTCGGATCGATTGCTACACTGGTTGCATCACTTCTGATTAAATCACTGCCGCTGGATGTTTTGAAATGGATCGTTGTATGTGTAACGGTATATACATCCACAGTTATGCTTCGTGCAGGATTCTCCAAGGTTAAGGAGCATACCACAGCAGGTAAAGCTGAAACAGTAGAAATTGTAGATTAACATTGAAAAGGGATCCGCTTGTGATCTCTTTTTTCTTGGTTTCCAGCTGTATAAAATAGAAATGCAGTTGCCGTATTGCTGCGATATAGAATATGTACAGATCATCATGCTATCAGCCAGGCCGCTTTTTGTAATATCGGAATAAGATGACTGGGAAGCAGAGGCTTCTTATAGTATAATAGAGAGGAGAACAAGGAGTACGGAACATGATAAAGCATATTGTATTTGATATAGGAAATGTTTTGATGAGCTTTGCGCCTGAAGCCTATTTTATCCGCTGGTTTCAGAGTGAAGAAAGGACACATCGTATATGCAACCGCATTTTTACGCATGAGGCCTGGGAGAAGTATGATCAGGGCATCTGGATGCTGGAGGATTTGTATGCAGTATATCACAAAGCATATCCGGATATGATTGAGGAAACAAATATTGTATTGCAGAACTGGCTGCAGCTGATGGAACCGATGCAGGAAAGCATCGCATTTATGAAGCAGGTGAAGGACGCTGGCTATGGAGTATATATCCTATCCAATATCAGTCAGGATTCTGCGGATTTTCTGAAGAAAACCCAGCGTTTTTTTCCGCTGGCAGATGGGGCGGTATTATCCTATGAGGAGAAAACCAACAAGCCGGATCCCCATATTTTTGAGGTGCTGCTACAGCGCTATAAGCTGAACGCCGGAGAGCTTCTTTATCTGGATGATAATGCGGAAAACATCAGACAGGCAGAGAGGTTGGGAATTCATGGAATAGTGTTTCATGATGTGTCATGTATCAAAGAAGCGAAAGGGCTGTTGAAAGAGGAATGTCATGTTAAAGATTAATCAGATGGTAACCGGGGTTATATCCGGTATGGATGAAGCGCATAATGGTTTGCTGCGCTCTGGAAAGGATGTCGTACTTGTACGCCAGGTCATGCAGCAGGAGGAGGTACGCGTCCGAATCGTCAGACGCATAGCGAAGGGATATATCGGAGAGGTTATGGAAATAAAAAAAGCATCTCCGTACCGCATTGCGGTAAAGTGTCCGATCTATGAGCGCTGTGGAAGCTGTCAGCTGCTGCATATGAATGCGCAGGGACAGCGGGAGTTTAAAAACCGCAGCATCCAGACGCTATGTGCAAAGGCGAAAATCGGAAGGCTTAAAGCAGAGGAAATCGTAGCGATGGAGGAGCCGTGGCATTATCGTAATAAAATGATTATCGGCTTTCAAAGGGATAAGCAGCGCCGTATTCAGGCCGGCTTTTATGAAGAATTCTCTCATCGTATTATTCCCTATAAGCGTTGTCCATTGCATCCTGAGGTTTGTGATGATATCATTGCGGGTATTGTAGAGCTGATGGGAAAGCTGCGGATTGAACCATATGATGAGGATAAGCGAAGAGGGCTTATGCGGCATGTAGTCGTGCGTTATGGTGCGGTGAGCAGGCAGATTATGATCGTTCTTGTATTGAATTCCAATGTGTTTCCAGCAAGAAAGAATTTCATACAGGAATTAAGAAGTCGATATCCTCAGATTACAACGATTGTGCAGAATGTGAATACCAGAAAAACAAGTGTGGTTTTAGGGGATGAGGAGCGTGTGCTGTACGGCCCCGGATATATCGAGGATGTTTTGTGTGGTATGACCTTCCGAATTTCTGCAAAGTCCTTCTATCAGATCAATCATGAACAGACCGAGGTGCTGTATCAGCGTTCGGTGGAGCTGCTGAAGCTGAATGGAAGGGAAACGGTGCTGGATGCTTATTGCGGAATCGGGACAATCGGGATGTATGTGTCACGCTTTGTGAAACAGGTGATCGGTGTGGAGATTAACGGCGATGCTGTAAAGGATGCCAGAATCAATGCAAAGATCAATCAGATTAACAATATCCGTTTTGTATGTGACGATGCAGGGCGTTTTATGTCAAGGCTTGCAGCTGAGAAGAAGCGGCTGGATGTGGTGATTATGGATCCCCCGCGGAGTGGGAGCAGTGAGGAGTTCATAAAAAGTCTGGTGCGGATGAAGCCAAGTCAGGTACTGTATATCTCATGTAATCCGCAGACGCAGCTGCGTGATTTACAGGTGTTTGAGCGTATGGGGTATCGTGTGCAGGGGAAGCTGGTTCCTGTGGATATGTTTCCGCATACCGTGCACGTTGAAAGTATCGTGTTGCTTTCCAAACTTAAATCAAATAAGTTGAAGCATATTAATGTGGAATTAGAGATGGATGAAGTTGATTTGACGGCGGCGGAGAGTAAAGCAGCTTATGAGGAAATTAAGGAGTATGTTCTGAAGCAAAGCGGATTGAAAGTCAGCAACTTGTATATTGCACAGGTAAAGCAGAAATGCGGTATTATTGAGAGGGTGAATTATAACCTGCCGAAATCGGAAAACTCCAGACAGCCGAAGTGTCCGCCAGAGAAAGAAAAGGCTATCATGGCAGCGCTGAAATATTTTAGAATGATATAGTCTTGGCAGAATAACAGATTATTAAAATGAATTTAAATGATAGGGTATTCTTGAATGTTTTTGGGGATTTGTGAGAGGGATGAAATCATGCCATTAGAAATAGGTGGAAGAGCAGATAAACAAGGGAATAAATATGAGATAAACTGTATAATCTATGAGATGCTCAAGGTTTTAGATGAAACGAATTATAGTGTTATTATTGAGGCACTTGGTACAGATGAGATTGGTACAGATATATTAGTTACGACTTTTGATGGACTGAAAGAACACCAGCAATGTAAAGCGCGAAATACAAGTAAAGAATATTGGAATATTTCCGATTTAAAAGCAAAAGATATATTTTCTACATGGAAAATCCAACTGAATAGGGATAACAGTAGAAGAGTATCATTAGTCAGCCCTATGGCTTGCACTTTTTTATATGATTTACATAATCGGGCATGTAATACGAGTGGCAAAGCAGAAGATTTTTACTCCATGCAAATAATGAAAAGCAGTAAGGGATTTCAAAAATTTTATAAAAGTTTTTGCGCTGAAATGGACTTGGATTGCGATAAAGAGGTTGAGGTTTTAAAAAGTATTGACTATTTAAAGAGAATCTTTTATAAGCAGATGTCAGAATATGAATTGGAGGAACGCGTAAATCAAAATATAAAAGTTTTGTTTAGTAGTGAACAAAAAGTAGTTTACAATGCATTACTTTCGTTTGTTGTTGTAGAAGATATATTAGGAAAACAAATTACACAATCTGTATTATGTGATTATTTTGTAAAACAGGGAATTGTTCTTCGTTTAAAAGATGGTGATAAAAGAATTGCACCAAAAATCAATGAAATTAATCGAGAGTATAGAGAGAGTTTTAGAGCATTACAAGGTGGTCTAATTCATAGAGAAGAATTTGATGATTGTATAAAAGCTATTGAAAATGAAAAATCGACTATTATTTCTGGAAGTGCTGGTTATGGAAAAAGTGGGTGTACAGAGGCAATTTTAAATTATTGCGATGAAAGGAAACTTCCTTATATTGCAGTAAAACTTGATCGAAGAATACCTCATAAGAATTGTGAAATTTGGGGACAAGAACTGGGACTTCCCGGGTCAATTGTTTATTCTATGCATTGTATTTCAAGAAACGAAAATGCGGTAATTATTTTAGATCAATTGGATGCTTTAAGATGGACACAGGCCAATTCCAGTGAAGCACTTGCAGTTTGCATGGAACTAATCAGACAGGTAGAGTACTTGAATTGTGAAAGAAAGAAAAAAATAATTATAATATTTGTCTGCAGGACATACGATTTAGAAAATGATAATAATATAAATTCATTGTTTAAAAAGAAGGAAACTGCTGAAGATGATTGGGGAATAGTAAAAGTGGCGGATTTTAGTGAAGATGTTATAACAAAAATTGTGGGTAAACATTATGAGCAGTTGTCATCCAGGTTAAAAAAATTATTAAGAATACCAAGTAATCTTTATATTTGGCAACATTTGGATATAGAAGAAGTCTATGCAGATTGTTTAACGACCAGTCATCTGATAGATAAATGGTATGAGCAAATATGCAGAAAAAGTGTAACCGCAGGATTACAGCAGAAATTTGTTTGTGAAACTAAGGAGAATATAGTTGACGCTTTAGATAGAACAGGGCGGTTATATGTTCCAAAACAAATCTTGCATGTCGAAGAAGCGAGCTTAGATTATTTAGTTTCATCGGAAATTATTACAATTCAAAATAATAGTGTTGGGTTTGCCCATCAATCAATTTTAGATTATTTTATATCCCAAAGGATGATGGAAAAGTATTTTAATGGACAAGATATAGAAAATATTATAGGGGAAAAATGTAAGCAAACACCTGGAAAAAGGTATCAGGTACAGATGTTTTTACAAAATCTTTTGGAATATGATAGTAGTGATTTTCTTCTAATTGGTGAAAAGATGCTGAGTTCAGATGGTATCAGATATTATGTCAAATATGTCTTTTATGAGACTTTAGGGCAAATTCAAGAACCAGATGATAATATCATTCAATTTATTTTAGATAATTGTGAAAATGAGATTTATGGTAAATATTTATTAGATAATGTTATTTTTTCAAGAAAGCAATATATAACCATCCTGAGAAATCAAGGTGTCTTGGAGCGATGGTATTCCGAACCAAAGAAAAAAGTTTTAGTTTTCAATTTATTGCAGAGTATTACTCCTGATTTAGATGATGATGATATTTCTTTCATTAAGAAACATGCTTTTTATGATAAGAATGAGGACGAACAGTTCATGAGATGTTTTCTCCATGATATTACACAGGAAAGAGAGGAAATGTTTGAACTTAGAATGTTGTTTTATGAACACTATCCTGAGTATGCAAAAGAAGTTTATATAGATGTTAAGTCTATGATGAAAAAATTTGGAACAAGAACAATCCGACTTATTTCTTTTTGGCTACAAAATAAAATAAAAAGTCAGGGTAGATATGTATACCGTTATGAAGAAGAATTAGTAGATTCAGATGATTCTTTTTTTATAGATAATGTGGAAATTGTATTTAATGAATTTCTTCCATATATACCAAAAGAGAGTGGATTGGAAGTAAAGTATAGCGACTGGTCAGGAAGGTATATGCATAAAAGAAATATTGAAAGAGCCTGCGTGGGGTTAGTAAAAAAAGCGACTATAGCATTATGTTGTATATCTCCAGAGCGGTTTTTTGAATATTATGAACCATATATGGGGCGAGGGTATCATGTATTTAATGAAATAATTCTAAGCGGATTGGCAGCTCTATCTCCCTTATATAGCAATCGGATAATGCGTTATCTTAGCAATGATGTAGACAAAAATGTTTTTGATTATACCAGTGGAGCAGAGGATGAATTGGGGCTTGTAAAAGAGGTTTTAAAAATTCATGGAAACAACTGTGATAAAGAAGAATTATTATTAATAGAAGATGCAGTTTGTCGTTATATTTCTCCCAATGCATCTGAATGGTATAAAAGTAGGATTGAGCAGAACAAACAGAAAGGATATCCTACTGTGTACTGGAGTTTTTGGGGAGACTTACAGTATGAATTATTACAGTGTTTACCGGAAGAACGAATTGGCATAAAAACAAAGGAATTATTGCATGTGCTGGATAGGCGCTTTCATACAGTTTCATCTCGCTATTGTAATAAGAATGTACATTCAGGGTGGGTAAAGTCACCTGTTTCAGATAAAAATATTAGTGAGGGACAGTGGCTTCAAATCATCACAAACAGAAAGTTGAAAAATCATGGGCAACATGGATGGATTGAAGTAAAAGGTGGATTTATCGAAAGTTCTTATGAAGCATATGCGAGTGATTTCCAATCAGTAGTAAAGCAGCATCCACAGGAAATGATAAACCTTGTTTTAAAGAATAAGGAACGGGTATTACCTGTGTTTGTGGATTCTTTATTTTTAGGAGTGGAAATATCGGAGAAATTGGCGGAGGTTGATTTTTCAGTTCTAGAGAAGTTATTATGTGAGTTTTCGTGTGATATGAATAGTCATAGAGCTTCATATTTTTGTGGAATAGTTGAAAAAGTAAATGATGCTCATTGGTCTTTAGAGGTAATGGAACAATTAATAAATATTGCTTTAAAACATCGTAATCCAGAATTAGACAAACCTAATGTAACAAACTTAGAAGACAAAGAAATGAAGAGTTGTGATATGTTACATAGTAATGCATTAAATTGTGTTAGAGGAAACGCAGCAAGGACGATAGGACATTTGCTATTGAAAGATAGGGATTTGTTTTTACGATTTAAAGATATTATTGATGGATTGACAAGAGATGAAAATCCTGCGGTGCGTTTTGCGTCATTATATGCTTTATGGCCATCTTATAATATCGATAGAGCGTGGGCGGGAGAAAAAATTATATGTTTGTATGAGTCAGATATTCGAATGGCAAGTTTTCATGATTCGAAAAATATGTTTTTTCTTCTATATCCTAAATACAAGGAAAGGGTTATTAATATCATCGAGAAATGTTTTGAGTCGGAAGATAAACAACTTGTAAAAATGGGAGGAAATGCCGTTTGTGAATTTTATATAAGGCATGCTGAATTTGAAAGAATAATGTTGTCTGCCGAAGCCAAAAGTGAAGAGCAGGTAAAAGCTATATTGGATATGGCGGTAATCTATTTAGAAATTGATGATTATCGGGAGACGGCAAAGCAAATAATCCTGACTTATAAAAACATTGATACTGATGTAGAATTTCCATTATCTAGGATGTTCTATGATAAGTATGTGGATGCAAAGCGTGATAGAGAATTTTTGCGTGAGTTCATGAAAGCACAGGTAAGCAGAAGAACAATATATGCATTTGTTAATTATTTGGAGGAAAATGCAAATTCTATTGTTGACTATGCAGATATTATTTTACAGCTATGTGAGAATGTATTACAGATGGAGGTAGAAACCTTGAGAGAGCAATGGGGCATAGAAGATGAAATTTCAAAATTGATTATATCGTTATACGATGAAACAGCTAATTCTAGTAGAATAACAGATAAACAGATTGCTGGTAAATGTTTGGACTTATGGGATATCATGTTTGAAAGGCAACTCGGGTCAGTAAGAGAAGTTAGTAGGAAATTAATGGAACGGTAAAAGGAGGGCTGCAAGGTGGAGGATAATAAAGATAATTCAAATATTGTTGAGAATGAAATTATTATTTATCAAACGGAAGATGGACATACAAAAATTGATGTGAAGCTGGAAGGCGAAACTGTTTGGCTTACACAAGCTCAATTATGTGAACTTTACCAAACGAGTAAATCCAATATTAGTAAGCATATTAAGCATATCTTTGAAGAAGGAGAGTTAGAAGAAAATGCAGTTGTTCGGAAATTCCGAACAACTGCTGCAGATGGAAAAAACTATAATACAATACATTACGATCTTAATATGATTATTTCTCTTGGATATAGAGTAAAATCTGTATGCAACAAGTGTTGATTATGATTCCAAGAATAGTGAATCCATTGCATTTTTCAAAATGGTACAAAATAAATTACACTATGCAGCACAAGGACATACAGCTGCAGAAGTTATATATGAGCGTGCGGATGCCAGTCAGCTTTTTATGGGATTAAAAAGTTTTTCTGGTGATTTTTCTGTATTGAAAGATATCAGTATTGCAAAAAATTATCTCAATGATGAAGAGTTAAAGGTCTTAAATAATATTGTATCAGGATATTTTGATTTTGCGGAAATTCAAGCTATGTGCCACAATCCTATGTATATGGCAACTATTTAATATGGACAGCTTTGTACTTTTTTTATCAGGACAACACCACGCTGCTGTGATAACATCATGTCATAACAAGGAAGCATTATGGAGGTATGGCAATGAACAGAGCAATAACCACTTTATTTATGCTGATGTCTGTTGATGGAAAAATAAGTACCGGAGCATCGGACGAGCTGGATGTTGATAAGGATTTTCCAGAAATTAGCGGTGTAAAAGAAGGCCTGCATCAATATTATGAAATAGAACAAACAACAGACCTATGGTCATTTAATACCGGACGAGTTCAGAAAAAGATGGGCGTTAATGAAAAGGCTTATCCAGCAAAATCACCTGTATCATTTGTTCTACTGGATAATCATCATGTAACGGAGCATGGCGTGCGTTATGTATGTGAGTGGGCAAAGGAATTCGTATTGCTTACACAAAATCCTATGCATCCAGCATATTCTGTGAAAAAAGAAAATCTGCACATCATCCGACAGGATTCTCTGGATTTGACAGAAGCATTGCGGATTTTAAAGGAAGTGTATGGCTGTATGCAGTTGACCATTCAATCCGGTGGCACATTGAATGGGATGTTTTTAAGGAATAAGCTGATTGATTATGTGGATATCGTAGTCGCTCCCATATTGATCGGAGGGAAATCTACCGCAACCCTGATTGACGGCGCTTCTATCACTTCGAGGAATGACCTTGCTTTGCTGGGGCCGCTGCAGCTTAGTGCATGTGATGTTTTAGAAAATTCCTATATTCGCCTGAGGTACAGGGTTATAAAGTAGGCTACTTGCATAATCACAAGCTTACATGCCGACAGTATCAGAGCTATGAAAGCAGCATGCAGGATCATAAGATGTGAGCTGCAAATATATCAACTGGCAACAATCATAACCATATAGTCTGTGCGCCCATAAGGGGCAGAGTAAATCCGCTTAGCAAGCGGC
>ERZ781275.550-NODE-550-length-41921-cov-17.825371_pt1 | contig 41921 bp, 38 predicted proteins | sample MGYA00375853_ERZ781275 | MGnify/ENA primary metagenome ERZ781275 (study PRJEB29790, sample SAMN03653691) | human gut metagenome | host: Homo sapiens | place: USA: Dallas, Texas | collected 2012-07-23 | study: EMG produced TPA metagenomics assembly of the Gut...
TTATTAATTGTTTAGACTAATGCCCAACATAATTCTATGTCAGACATAAATGATTTTATGTTGAGGTCAACATAAAATCATCATCCCGGCAAAACGGTCGAGTGCCGCCTGTCCTGCGTTGCCGGATACGGACGGGGTATCAGTTCCAGATGCCATAGTCCTCGTCATCCATCATCTGGCGGTCCATCTGCTCGATGTCCGTCTGTTCGACATAAAACTCCGCCGACTCGTCCGACGGGTCTGTGCCGTGCGAGCGGCACCATTCCAGATACTCCTGTGCGTTGTCGCCCTCCATGACAAAGCGGAGGTGGCCGATCTTGCCTTCCTGAAGGAGCTGCACAAGCTCCTCATGTTTCATTGCTGACATAATATTGTTCTTGTTTATGGTTCTACAAATTGGTTTACATTTTCATGGAGGCGGATTTCTCCACCTTGGCGGTGTTCGCCGCGAGCAATCCGGTGATTTCCGTGTTCAGGTACTTGGCGGCAATCTGCTCCCGTGTGGCGGTCTTCGCCTTGAAGAGGGAATAGCCGTCATCGAAGGAGATTTCCTGCCTGGTAGTGCGCCCTTTCTCGCCCATGTCCACCAACACCTTCCACTTGTTATCGGCGCGGTCTTTGGCCACCCGGACGCCTTTGAGGTCAACGCCTTCGGGAAGACGGTATTTCTCGTAGGCCGATTTCAGGTGCAGGCGTTCGCCGAAGTTCCGCTCCACCAGCTTTTCCGGTGTCACTACCCGGTCGAAGTAGGCGTTCAGGTCCTGACGGGAAGCGACGGCGGACATCTTGGCATCACCTACCTGCGCGTAAAATTTGTATTTGCCGAAGTCGGGACGCTGCCCGTCCTTCTCCTTGTACACGTTGAACTTCTCCACGGTGATGCTGCCCTCCGGCCCGGCTATCGACTTGGGCATCTTGAACGCCTCTTCCGGCACTTTCGGCATCAGCTTGGTCGGATAGTAACGCTCCATCAGCTGCGGTACCGTCAGCTCCTTCTTCTGGTAGGCGGCGAGGTCGGCGGCATCCATCCGCTGCGGTTTCAGCTGCTGTCCGTCCATCTTGGCGGTGAAGTACCACTCCTCCGGGTTGGTCTTGCTCTGGTAGGCATGGCCGTGGGTCACTTTCTCGCCGTTGGCCGTCACCATCTGCGGCTCGCGCGGCTTGCGTTCCTGTTTCTCCTTGGTTTCCTCACCGCCCTTAGCTTTCACGGCAGCCCCGGTTTTCTCTGCCTTGGCAGGTTTCTCCCCGGCTGCGTTCTTCACTGTCCGGACAGGCTCTTCCTGCGCGGTCTGTTCCTTTTTCTTCTTTGCCATATCTGTATGATTTGATTGGGTTTGTTCCTTCTTCACGCCCTCCTTCGCCAGCTTCGTCAGCTTCGGGTCTTCCAGCTTGTCGCAAATGGCGACCCTTGTCCCTGCGCGTATGAGCTTGGGCAGGTAGTCATCGAGCTTGTCGTATGGGAACATGGTCATCTTCATGGGTTCCTTCTCGCCGGGAATGATCCTGTTGGTGAGGGTTATCGCGAGTATGGCGGCGGCTTTCACCGCATCCTGCCGGTATATCTCATAGAAGTCGCCCGTCCTGGAAAGGAGCATCGCATCGGGATGCTTCTTCTTCAAGTCATCGAACTGCCTGACGAGTCTGATGTTCTCGTCCGTCTCTATTTTCTTTGCCATAACTGTCAGCGTTTAAGTCCGTTACCAATGTTCTCTTCACGCGAAGGTTTGAGCATCAGGGCACGCTCCTTGGATTGTGCGTCCACCACTTTCTGGTATTCCCAGCGGTTCTTGTCAGTCATCACGAGGCCGAGGTATTCGGGATGTTGGTCGTCGTAGCGTAGTTTCTGCTGCCTTTCCCATTCCTTCATGTCGCCCTTGATGAGCCTGAAGCCCTGCGGCTCTTTGAGGTCGATGCCCACGGAGACCTTCTCGCCGCCAACGTTCAGCTCCACGGGCTTGCCGTCCCGTACCTGCTGCTTTTGCTGCGTGCCCAGTTCGATGTCGTTCACCTTCTCCATGTCTTTGAGTTTCCGCTCCATTTCTATGTCCGTCACCCTGCGGTGGATGACCGATTTCGTCTCCGGGTCGAGCTGGAGGTACTGCTGCGTCTTCTCGCCGTTTACCTCCACGGCCTTTTGAAGCACTTCTCCCTTTGCCAACCGTTCGGCTTCCTGTGGCGTCAGGCGGAGCACTTTGTTCCGTTCCGCTTCGAGTTCCGCCCGTACCGGGTAGGCGATGAGGGCAGGATGGCCGTCCTTGTCGGCGGTCATCTGCAGTTTGAGCGGCAACGTGATCACGTCACCGTTTCGGGCACTTATCGACACCTGCATCAGCGGTGTGACCTCGCCGGAAACCAGCCTTTCCTTTACCTCTTGGGGCAGATTGTCGGCCTTTTCACGGTCGATGCCCAACAGTGCCAGTTTCTCGTATGGCAGCTGTTCGGATTGATTTCTGTTGTGTAATTCCATTTGACTGTTGTTGAGCTGTTAATTTTGCGGCCGTGGCCGTTGGATGCCACAAAATTATTTGCTGTAACCCCCTGAAAAAGAAATGCGCAACACTATTCTGACAATCTTCGCCGCAATGCTGCTGCCTGCTACGGCATCCGCCCAGTTCTATACGATAACCAAGGAGACGGAAGTCCAGTCGCCTCCGGTTGTAGATAACGCCATAAATGCTGATAATAAGGAAGAAACATCAGTTGACAGTACTAAAACTATAGGAAAAGACACGGTGGTAGTTCCAAAGAACGGCCAAGCTGTCGATGCTCATAAAGCCCGAAAAGGTGACAAAAGGATGTCCCTGAAAGGGATAACAGAAAAGTCGGAAACAGAAAATCCGATAGTGTCGGATGCAGGACTTCCCGAACTGACAATCCCCAACCTCTATCAGGAAATCGTAAACAATGGCATCCGCCATCCGAAAATAGTATTGGCACAGGCCATTTTGGAAACGGGGTGGTTCCGTTCAAAAGCATGCCGTAACCGGAACAATCTTTTCGGCCTGACCAATCCCAGTACCGGCAAGTATTATGAGTTCAACCATTGGACGGAAAGCGTGCGTGCCTATTACACGAAGGTGCAGTACCGGTATAAAGGTGGCAACTACCTTGTGTGGTTAAGGGATATTGGCTATGCGGAAGACCCGAGGTATATTTCATCCGTTATCAGCGTGCTAAGGATGTTGTAGGCATATAAGCAAAAGTTTTATGGCAAAAAGATGTAGTGGATAAAAAGCATAAAAGCCATATTTGCTAAACTTGCCATGTATGAAACCTCGTGTGCCATTATACCAGAATATTACAAGACATGTCAACAACGCTCCGACCACGCCATAGTGCATCATTAACGGAAAGGTGCAAATAAGTTGGATAATCCTGCATGAGGGAAAAAGATGTTTGGAGGGATTCCCCAACATGTAGAAAATGACAATCATCAGCACTCCTCTCCATTCGTAGTCAACGCCCAGCCAAGCGGCAAACAATGCCAAAAGAAGAACAGTGCAGCAGCTAAGCATTCGGTGTTCATGCAATCTCTCAAACAAAGCCAATGCCACCACTCCCAACGCCAAGGTGAACATCACGTTATGCGTTCCGTCCGCCCCATTCAACAGATACCACGGAACTTCACTTATCACGGCAAAACCCAATAAAACCAAAAAATACCTCATGCGGTTTCGGGTATGCTGGAAGCCTTCCGCAATCAAGAAAGCGAATACGGGAAAAGCGATTCGCCCGAAACAGCGCAGTGTGTCATAGAGCAGGGTATCATGCTCCATCAGGTAATAGGCACAATGGTCCAACACCATTGAAATTACGGCGATGACTTTTAATGCACTACCACTTAATACCGGTATAATTCTCATTGGATTATTTATTGAACGATAATCTATTACTTATTGTATATCAAGTATTTATTTGATTATATAAACCAGTTCTTCAACTGATACCCAGCAGTTCCCTGACCATATCCTCGACTTCCTGATTGACCCGCTTGAAGTTACGGTTCAGCATGATTTCCTTCTCCCGGTCATTCTTGAACTCGTAGATTTTAGGGAGCGGCACGTAGTGGTCTTCCTCCTCCTTAATCTTCTTCATGTCGAAGTGCGTCTTGCAGAAGTACTTCGTGGTCTTGAACTCCTCCGACTGCTCGATGTCAAAACGGTTGAGCATCCTTTCGTCCGTGGCCGTGAAGTCACGTGCCGCCTGCCCTGCCAGCCAGCCGGTCGCCATGTCCGCAATCTTCGCCGCAGGTACAAGGTAGTCCATCTTCTCCGATATGGTAGTGGAGACCTTCTGGTCGTTGATGGAGATGGAGCGTGAGGTCTGCTTCGCCTTGCCGAACACGTCATTCTGCGCCCATTCCAAGGTCTCCTTGTTGCGTGCCGCACCCATGAAGATGTTTCCGCAAGTGGTGATTATCTTCTGCATCCCCACCTTGCCATAGTCCGCCTCCAACTGCGGAAGCTCCTGAAAGCCCAGCGTCACAGCCACCTTGTTGGAGCGTGCCGTACCGATAAGGCGGTCAATCTTGTGAAAGTACAGGGTGGGCAGCTCGTCCACGATGATGCTCACCGGGATGTTCCCCTTGGAATTGACCCTTGTTATCAGACGGTTGAGCACAAGGGCGTTCAGAGAGCCGATGACCTGTTCCTTTTCCGGGTCGTTGGCAATCACGAGGTAGCTTGGATGCTCCCTGTCCGAAATCTTCAAGTCAAAATCATCCCCTGTAAACACCCAGTAGGCTTCAGGAGAAACAAGACGGGCAGCGTTCACGCGGAGCGTGCCCACCATTCCTTCCAGCTGGTCGTTCGCCTTGTTCTCGTAGGCACTCTTGAACGGTGCCATCAGCGAGGCTATCTTGTCATCCTGCATCAGGATGTTGAACACCTGGTCGTATGGTCTGCCAAGGAACGACAGCACATGCGGCATATCCGAATACTCGCCCGTAACGGTGTCCGGCTCCACCTCGTTGCCCTCCTCATCCTCATACCAGCAGCGGTCAATGACAATCCGTTTCCCTTTCCGGTCTTTGTATGAAAAGCCGTTCAGCTCCACAAACATACGGTCTTCATCGGTAGATACATCATTCCCGTTTTCATCCACGAAGTCCAATACCACATTCCCTTCCTCGTTAATGGCATTGAAGTCATCCCAGTTGCGTATCACCAGTTCCAGCTTCTTTCCCTCCAGTGAGACAAACCGTTTCAGCCGCTTCCCGTTCCTGAACCCGACCGGGTGGAAGTTCACGAAGAAATAGATGATGGCCGCCAGAAAGTTCTCCGCCGAGTTGGTAAAGAACGCTTCCGAACCGCCTTTCTTCTCACCTCCGCCCTTGTTCAGGGAGGCCAGCAGGGTGGCGGCCGTTTCAGAAGCCGCCGCCAAGTCGGGAATGTACTTCCGCTGTATCGGGTTGATGCGGTTGGAATACTCCACATCGGTAAAGTTGACGATACGGAATCCGCAATTATCAGGCAGTTTTCCTGCCTTGCGGTTCTTGCAGAACTGGTAGAAAAGTGTCTTTGCCAGTGTCGGAAACTTGAAATCGTAGCACATCATGGCAAAACCCTTGGCGGCGTGCTGCCGGATGAACGGATCGATGATGCCGAAGGACTTACCCGAACCCGGCGTGCCCAATACGATTGTCCCACGGAAGGGGTTGATAATATTGATCCAGCCCCTGTGCATCTTCCGTTTCCAGTAGTATATCATCGGGATGTTCACCGAATAGTCGTTGCAGACCAGAGCCTCCGACTGTTGGAAGGATTCGTTCTCGAAATTGAAGCGGTCTTCACCCACCTTGTAGTTGTAATACTTGGCGATGCCGTCCAGCCCCTGATGCACCAGCATAGTCCCCACGACCGAACAGACGGCATAGAGGATTCGGTTCGCCGGGAAGCCCATCCAGCTGATGCCGAAATCCATCCCGTGAAATACAAAGCACAGCCCGACAAAAGTCAGTCCTGCCAGAACGGGATAGATGACCATCGTCTTCACGTTGAATTTCAATGCCTTCTTAGCTTTCGTTCCGATGCAGACCACACAGATGCAGACCAGCTCCGTCACCTTGCATCCCGATACCGAGTTGAAAATCTTGAAGCGTCCCAGCAGGTCAAGGATGAACTGCGTGATGCGGTTGTCCGCCGTCACCGGTAGGTTCATTACAATCTCAATGATGAGAAAGATGTAAATGCAGCTGCGGAAGTAGTTGTACATCTGTTGTTGTTCCCGTGTTTCCTCAAATGCCATATCCGTATTCCTTTCTGTTGATGGTTAAAACGGTATCTTGAATCCGACCAGTAAGCCGTTTCGGAACGTGTCGCCGTGAATGAAGTTCACATTGTTCTTCTGGGCAAGGGAGAACTCCCATCCGTTACGGAACACATAACTGTATTCAAAGCCACCCTCCAGTCCGAGGAAGAACTTCCTTTCCACCGCTCCGAACTGAGGCCCGAAGCGGAAGCGCAGCATCCCGTTCTTGTAACGGACAAGGCGATGCTTGTACACGATGCCGCCGTCCCAATAGTAGCCTTTCCAGAAGTCCGGGTTCTGCCAGTGGTTGCCGACCTCACCGAATATCTCCACAGCGTTGCCGTAGCTCATCGGATGTTCATAGCCGACAGTCGCGTTGAGCGTGGAGGGGAACAGAAAACCGGCATTGACCGTCAGCTTGCCGTCCTGTGCGGACGCACCAACCGTTGAAGCCGCACACAATAAGGCGAATATCAATCTTTTCATGGCTGTGAGGGATAAGTGATGTAATAATAGGGATAGTAGGCCGCATTTTTCAGGATGTCCGAGTCAAAGCCGTCGGCGTGCAGGATGTCCTCGTATTCAATGGTCAGCGTGATGACACGTCCGCTGATCTGGTTCTCAGAAATCTCCAGCCGCAAGACCTTCTCGTCCGGAAACGTCAGCTTGGGCAGCACCAGTACGTTGCGGTAGCTCTTCTTGAACTTCCTGACATGGTTCAGGGAGAATACGGGAGACAGCTCGATGGTCTGCGAGTTGGTCGCCTTGGTTTCCTTCTTGTCGGTCAGCTTCACCCTCAGCTCCTCGATGTCGTATGCGATTTTCGTCCTGTTCTGCAAGGAATAGTCAATGAAGAAGTAGTCACCGACGGCGTAGATGTTGTTGACAACGGCCTTCATTCCGTGAGCTTTCGACACGATCTGGTTGTATTTCCTTCCGCTGCCGTAGACCGCCCATGCATACCGCGCCATTTCCGCCATCGGCATGGTGACCTCCGGGTTGATGTAGGACTGCGTATGGCTGTAAGGCACCTCAAAGATGGAAGCGGCCATTTGGGGCGATTTCGTATAGAGGATGTCGTACTGGGCGATGTGCCGCTCACCGATAAGCGTCAGCGTGCCCAGCAGTTCATTGTCCTTGTAGCCGATCTCCTGAATGGAGTCGTTTCCGCAGGACGGTTTTATTCGGACAATATTGTCGGTACACTGGTTTCCGGCAATCTTCGTGGTGGAAATATCCACCATCTTGATGTTCTCCGGCATGACGATGTGCGTGGTCACTTCCCGGTTGACATAAATCCTTTCGTTGGCCGACGCGCCGGCAGCCGCCATAAAGAGGGAAAGGAAGCATAAAAGCATTTTTGATTTCATAGTGCGTATGTTTGTTGTTTTACGGATTACGTTGCCTATCTCGCGTCATCCGAGTTGATCAGATAGACGACGGTGTTGTATTTGATTTTCGCCTTGTTCTTCCGGATATTGGAAGAGATGGCGGATGTGGCGGAGTTGTACATGTTCTGCAGGGCTTGCAGGGCGATGGCCTCACCCGATATGCCTGAACCATAGCCGTCTTCCGACTCCAAGTTAATGTTCTGCTGCACGGTGCTGGCACCGGCATCCTTCACGAAGTCCCTGAAAGCCGATTCGGGAACATAAAAACCTTCCATTCCGTCGTTGTCAAAGACCGAGAGTTTTACTTTGATGAACTTGCCGCCCACAAGGATGCTGGTGACCGCCGCGCGTACACGCTGCCCTCCGAAGCCTGTCACCGTCCCGTACAGGTAAGTGCCCTTCCGCAGTTTCGTGCCGCTGACCGTCACGTCATCCAGCAGCTTGAAGCGCAGCCGGGTGCCTTCACGCGCCTTGGTGGTCTGGTCGATCATCGCCCGTATCAGGTTGGCTTCCGCCGCTTCATCGGGTGCCGATACAGTATGGAACTTGCCTGCACCGGTATCGGACGACTTGACGACAAGGTTCGGCCGGTTGCGTTCCTTTTCCTCCATGCGTACCTTGGCAATGGAATCTGCCCGTTGCTTTCGGGCCGCCTCTTCCGCTTCGGTATTGCCGAAACCCAATCCGCTCTCGATGGCTTTCTGCCGTTGGTAACTTCGCCGCTGGATTTCTTCAAGATCACGGGCAAAGTCGTCCTGCCGGTTGTTCCCTGTTGATGTTCCTGTAGCACTGCCACCGTAGGCGTAGGAATTGATGTGCTTCTTGGATTCGGCAAGGGAACGCTCTAGTTCCTCCATTTCCTGCTGCTGGCGGATACGCTCCGCTTCGGCGGCGTCGAGCCTGTTCAACTCCTCCTCGCTGTAGCCGTGTTCCAGCTCCTCCTTGTCCTTTTCCTCCTCGCCGATGGCACCGACGGCGGTAAAAGCGTCCTCGTCACCGAAACGCCGGGACATCTCGGTCATCTTGTCGCCGGCTTCCTCCGCGTTGGCTCCCGGCAGTTCCATGTTGATGCGGTCGGTGGCCACAGCCTGCTGTGTGTCACCGCCTCCCCCGAAAGTCTGCATCACGAAGTACACCAACGCGCAAAGCGGAACGAAGACCACCAGCGGAAAGATGTACTTGGGTTGTTTGAAGTTGATTTTCATCATGGGTTATCGTTGTTTTTGAGTGATTTGACAATGCTTTCCAGCTTCCCGTACTGACGGACGATGCGGACGGAATCCGCACGGGTCTTGTGTGGCAGGGCTATCACGGAGTCCAGTTCCTTACGGAGTGCCTGCCCTTCGGCGGCCAGTTCCAGCAACGTCTGCCGCTGTACGCCCTTGTTCGCCTGTATGGTACGGAAACCGCTAAAAAGCGGTTCCATGCTGGCAATGGCACTGATGTCCGGTCCCTGCCCATCGTTCGGACGCATACCGTCCAACGTGACGGTGGCTGCCAGCAGGAAGGACAGAGTGCCCACCACACAGGCAAAGGTTCGTTTGGGATGTTTCCTTGCACATGTGTTCGCCAGCCTGATTCTTGCAGCCAGCCGATATTTTGTACCGATACTGCCCAGTTTGGGCTGCAACCATGCCTTTATCTGGTCATGTGTCTTCAAGCGGTGGGCACGCAATGTCTTTCTGAATGATTTCATATCTTCTTTGATAAGGTGTTACACGTCAATAATCCAAATCCTTGTTCTCTATCGTCCTCCAGTTCGTGATCATCAGCCCGTGCGGATTGTTCCTTGTCCTCGGCACGTTCTCGATGTAGCCGGTCGTGACCATCGAACGCTTCAAGTTCTTGGTGCGCCGCTTGATAAGCTGCGTGCCGTAATAGGTGAACTTCCGTTCATGCTCGTCCAGCTGGATGGAGTCGCACATGATGGTGCAGACCGCCGACGAGGATATGATGTCCGAATAAAAACCGTTCTCGTCCAACGCCTGTTTCTGTTTGAGTGCCGTCCCGTCCGCCATGTACATCGCCTTGCCGAGCGTCCACTTGATATAGTCGTTGTCGGGCGGCAGGTTGAAGAAGTACTGGTGGAAGAGCTGGATGTGCGCTTTCGCCTCCATGGTGAAGTTGGCCTCCAACTGGGCGCGTTCCGCAAGGAACGGTATGTCGCCGTCAAGGACGTATATCTGCTGCCTCTCCTTGTTGACCAGCGAGATGCAGCACCAGACGGTGAAGCCGCAGATGACGGCGCAACCGGCGATGGTTGCCACTACCGTCATCATGGCGAGCCTTGTTTTCTGTGCCAATGATTCTATGAGCATATTCTTTCCTGTTTGATGTTGTTACCTATGATTTGAGGGACTTGGCCACCGAGCCTGCGCCTCCCACCGCCGCGCCTACGGCACCTCCTGCCGCCGAGCCTGCCGTGCTTGTGATGCCCATGGCGGCTGAGCCTGCCACCGAACCTGCGCCGGAACTTACACCGCCGGGAATCAGCCATGAGGCCACTTCGGGAACGAAACGGATGATGTATGCCCCCACGAGCATGCCCATGGCGTACATGCAGTTTGAGCCGATGCCCTGCAAGCCGAGTGCGCCGATTTGCGACCATGAGTTGACGGAACCGTGCAGGAGGTGGTTGTAGGCCACCAAATCCTGCTGCAGGTTGTACAGGAGGATGAAGTCGATATAATATAGGCACATGTAGGTCACGAAGCCCCACAGCGAGAGGGAGAGAAACTTCGACATCCACTGGCTCCATGCCGAGTTCCACGGCGGGGCGAGGGAGAGGGCGAACATGATGGGGCAGAATATCATCATAATGGCCATGAAGATGCGCTGCGCCACAAGAATGCCGTAATAGGACATCTGGAAGATCAGCTCGCCCACGAAGCGTATGACATCGTTTATCCACTCGCTCATTTTCGTCTCTGCCGCCACCGCCGCACGCTGGGCGTAGTTGTTGATGGTCGTGCCGAGGTTCTGCACGTTGTAGATGAGCTTGTCCCACCATGCCGCGTCCTGACCGATGGCGGCCACCTGCTGGGCGGTGGCGATGGAATCCTGCACCGTCCTGAGGCGGTCAAGGTACTCGCCCTGCTTCTGCGCCACTTTCAGCTCGAAAGCGGCCACTTCCTTGTTCTTGGCCTGCGCCATCGCTTTTGTAGCGGACTCCAGTCCCTTGCCCGGCACCTGCAAGGCCGAGCATATCCACGAAGAGGAGGAGATGCAGATGGAGATGCCCACGATGCGGAGCAGCTTCATCACGTCCATGCCGCGCCGTCCGAGCATCATCATCCAGCACTCGTAAGAGCCGACACAGAGCGCGAGGCACAGCCCGATCACCCGTGCCATCCCGACCGCATCGCCCAGCACCGCCACGTTGGGAAACGTCTCCATGGCGACCAGCAGCTTGTCAAGGCTCTCGTCGATAGCCGGCAGTCCGATGGTCAGTAGCGTACAAAGTATATTCATAACCTGTTCTTGTTTTACTGTTCGTATTCCTTATATATTATAGGTATAAATTTCTTCCTAATAATGGGTGGCAGCCACCGCACACAGACGGGCGGTGCGGTTCACCAGTTCTTCCATCTTCGCCTTGGCTTCCTCGTATGCCTGCTGCCGTTTGGCGTTCTCCAGCCCATAGCCGACTCCCGTCTTGTGGATATAGGCGATGTCCGCACAAAGTATCTCATTCTGACGGCTCAGCTCGTCCACCTGATGTTTGAGCTTGCCGTCGCTTTTCTTCATGCAATAGAGCAGCCCGTCCGTAATGCAGCCCTGCATGCGGTTGAACTCGTCCTTGTAGGAGGCGTAGGTAAGATCCACGTTGCGGTCTGCCTCCCTCAGCAGCTCCTCCTTGTAAAGTTCTTCTATGTGCGTCCGTTCCTCTTCCACCTTCTTCACCTTCTGGCGTTGGGTCTCTTCCGAGGTCACACGTACCGGCATGATACGCTTGACACTGGACTTCGGTTCTTTGAAACGTACCCGGAAGCCGGACTTGAAACCTGCCCACTTCCAGTACATTTCCGCACCGGAGTATTTATTGTGGAGGAAGTAATAGTACCAGTCCGGGGCGAAGTCCCAAGGGCCGTTCTCCATCGACTGCCACTGCTTCGCCTTCTCGTTGTCACGGGACGGTCTTTGGGCGGTAGCAGTAGATGGGAAGATTACAGCTACGAATAAAAGTGATAATATGAGTTGTTTAACTTGCATATCCTTGTTTCCATTTATTGATTACTTTGTCCGCTATCTCGTCCTTGACGGTGGAGTTCAGGATTTCCCAGATGTAGTCCGGCTTCCAGCCGCAATCGGTTATGAGAAAGCAGTACAGGTTCGCGTTGTCTATGATGTACCTCGCCTTGTCGATGGTGGTTTTGAGCGTCATCACCAGATTCAGTTTCTCGTCCATGGAGGCTTTCATCAGGTTGATGCCGGAAGCGGCCACCGAAGCATAAAGTTTGTAGCAGTGCCTGACTTCACGGGAAATGGCTACGTTGGCGTCCGCATAGTACCATGCCACGAACGGCTTCTTGGATACATGGCTGAACGTGTTGGATGTAAAGTCCTTGTAGTCCCTGACCAGTTGGTACAGCGAGTTGGCGGTGGAGGATATGGCACCGGCCAGCACCAGATAGGAATGAGCGTTGCTGAGCTTGGTGTCGAGCGTGGTACGTACATCATTAAACTTGATTGCCCCTTTGGTGAGCAGCGACTGTTCGCCGAAACTGGTAGCCACACGCTGTAAGGCCTGGTCCTCGTCCTTCTTCACAGCTTTGTGCAGGGAAATCAATGCCTCGATGGTCGGTAAGTCCTTCGGCAGGACGTAGGCAAGAGCACGGTCTGGTGCCGTAAAGGACACCATTAGACTTAGTAAGCATATCTTTAACGTACTGTATCTCATAACTTTTCTAAAATTGGGGTTAATAATTTGCCGCTACCAGTCCGTTCCAGTCCTGAATCAGATTGCCGACTTGGTTTTTCATGGTCACTACGTTGGCCCAGCCTTCCGGGTCTATGGCAAAGAACAGGTCATTGGCTGTCGCGAACTGTGCCATCAGCATCATGCCCTCCACCTTGTAGCGTATCTCCATCAGGTCGGTATAGATCCGGTTGGTCAGTGACAGCCTTTCGTAACGGTCAAGCAGGTTGTAGCCGTCGCTCTTCCTTTCCGCCGTGCCTTGGCCTTTAAGGGGATTCTGCACCTTGGCGTTGTTCACGATGTTTACGAAGTTGCCTACCAGCTGCTGTGTCTCCATCACGAGGCCGCCCAGCTCTGTCAGGCAGGCGAGCTTGTTCTTGAACTTGGCCTTGTTCACCGTGCTTATCAGCTCCGGCACGTCTTTGAGTATGTCAAAGGCGCATGTGCCAATTTCCTTGTAGTACAGGCTCTCCGTCCCGAAACCCGAGACGTTCTCCATCGTGAGCTTGTAGAGTTCCTTGATGGTGGCCATGCTCACCGAATAGAGTTCCACCTTCTGCTTTTTGGCGGCGATGGAATCCAACCGTTTGTTGTGCTGGTCTTCTATCAGCTTCTGTGAGGCGGTGTTGGCAGCCACCACCTTGATGCAGTTCTTGTCGATGACAACCTTCCATCCGGCAGACACCGGGATTGATGCGGTTGCCATTAAAACCATTACCAGTATGTATTGTAACTTTACCATTGTGACATTACCTTTTGATGTTCGTTTACTTTCCTTGCAAATTCCAGATACTTCGGACTTCCTGCACGCTTGCGGTCGGCCTCGATACGGGTTATAGCCTCCTGCATTGTGCCGTAATGGGCGAGGTATGTCTTCAAGGCTTCCTTCTCGCTCCGTTCGGTCGTGTATGCCCAGTAACATTCCGGTGCTTCCTCCACGCCGTACACGTCCGAGTTCTGCCCACGGCATATCCACACCTCCTTGAAGTAGCTGCGACCCTCGCGGTTGTTCAGGGCGTTGATGGTGAAAATCTGCTGCCGCTGGATGGGCGTTAGTCCCAGTATGGCGGCTATCTGTTCATACCTGTCCTTGAACTTTGTCTGGTCCAGAAGTATCTTCACGTCAGAGTTGTTGATGATGGCCTCCTTGACGATGGGCGAGTCTATCACGTCGTTCAGTTCCTGTGTGACCACCCCTGCGATGCCGTGGAATTTCCGGACTGTCTTGTACAAATATTTTATGTATTCCGCCATGGTGGGCGAGGCGATGGCCTTCCACGCCTCTTCGATTATCAGGGCCTTGCGCCCTTTCTTGATGCGCATTTTTTGCAGGAACACATCCATGATAATCAGCACCACGATGGGGAAAAGGACGGGATCATCTTTTATCTTGTCAATCTCGAAGACAATGAAACGCTCGTCGAAGAGGTTCACGTCAAGGTCGGAGTTCAGCGTCATTTCCAGCTCGCCGCCCCGGTAGAACTGTTTCAGGATGGCTGCGAAGTCCCGGATGTTGAACTGGATTTTCTCCTGCGAAACGATTTGCGGAATGCGTTCCAGTGCGAACTCATAGTAGGAGTTGAAGGACAGTTCCGTTACTTTCAGCCTGCGCTTCTGCTCCTCGATATGGTCAATCTGCTTGTCTATCTTGATCAGTATGGAGTTGTTGTACAGTTCTTTCTTGTAGTTCTCGATAATCAGCAGGGCACGTTCCTTTTCTCCTTTGCTGGCTGCCTCGTCCCGGGCAAGCGCCAACAGGGAACGGCATTGGCGGAGCAGTTTGAGCCGCCGGGCTTCGGCAGGAAGCATCAATGCCTTGCTTTCCGATTGCCTGTCGGTTTCCGCATCCTGAATTTGGGCGTCGATGTCCTCCATGCTGTGGGAGAACTTGTCATAGTCCTCTTCCATCTTGGAGGCGACCAACAGCTTCTGCCTCAATCCTTCGCGCTCTTTCTCGGTGAACTTGGTAAAGGGATGGAAGTAGGCCTCGTAGTATTCCACGATGGTCTGGTTAATGAGCATGTCCTCAATCTTGGTCGGAAACTCGTTGCCCTTGTATATCAGGAATATCAACGATTTGAGGAAGTTCTTCTTCTCCCCGAAATTCAGGTCATACTCCTCCTTCGTCACCTTGAACGGGTTCATGGAGATGGGCTTCTCTTTGGAATAAGAGATGTATGTGCCTTTGTAATAGCCGCAGATGCCTTCGTAGGAATCGCCCGTATCGACCATGACCACATCCGTTTTCTGCTCCAGCAGCTGGCGGACGACACTGTTCATGTGGAAGCTCTTACCGCTTCCGCTTGGCCCGATGCAGAAGAAGTTGGCGTTGTCTGTCATCTTGACCTTGCCTTCCTTGCCGGTGATGTCGATGCAGACAGGAAGCCCCTGACGGTCGGTGTAATAGGTGGTCAGCGGTGTCTCCTCCGAGCCTTTCAGGTGTTCTTTGAAGAAGAAGCACAGGGCGGCGTCGGATAAGGTCAAAAACAGGTCATAGTCCGGATTGAAGGCGTAGGCGTTGCCGGGGAAGCTGTCCGTGAACAGCTCCAGTTGGTTGTAGGCTGTCCGCGAGGGCATGATGCCGCACTCGTACAGCTTGGTTTCCAGATAAGAGGTCACGGGTGTCACCTTGTCTGCCGGACAGCTCACCAGTATGTTGAAGTTGCAGTATACCAGCTGCGTGCTGTCTATTGCCAACCGGTTCAGCACCTCCTCTATGTCCGCCTTGGCTATCTTGTTGCTCGGGTCGGGCATGGAGCCGTGGCGTTTTGCCTTGGCCTGCAGCTTTCTCAACAACTTCCGCTGTTCGGGTATCTGCACCACCTGGTTGAACACCACACAGTCCGAAAAAGGAATTTGGGTCAGGAAGGAAAGCAGGTCGGTGGCGATGCCGTAGCCGTTGACGCTCATCTGCGTATAGGGCTTGATGACGGACGGCAGGTTAATCTCGTCTATATCCACCAGTGGATAGGAACGGATTATGCGGTCGCCGGTTTTCAGATACTCGTCCGATGCCTTGAAGTTGGTCATCGAGAAAGGACCGTGACGGAACCGGAACGCCATGAAGCGGTGGCAGTACTCGTTGACCTCCGCCTTGCTTAGCTTGCGGTGCTTTATGCCCTTCTCCTTCAGGATGTCATCCACCTTCGCCACTTTGGAATGGAAGTCCAGCCACCTCTTCGGGTCATACTGCACGAACTGGCCGCGCCGTGCCTCCTGCGTTATGATAAGGAAGGTGCGTATTTCGGTGAACTCCCTTTCCTCGAAGTACCTGAAATAGCTTTTCGTCAGGAACTCCGCGTCTTCGGGCACCTCGTGGCGGTAGCTTTGCTTGCAGAGGATGTCCTGCTTTTGCAGGGCATAGCCCTCCCCAAGCGTCTGCACCACGCCCGAAAGCACGTCCTGAAAACGCAGGTACTGCTCCGCGTCAGTACACAGCTGCTGCACGGGATTGGTCATCTCGAATATGACCGACGGCTCACCCTTGGCCGAGAAGAGGACGACATTGCCGTCCGTCTCCTCCAACTGCGCATAAAGTCCGTCAAACGCTCTTTTCCGTTTTTGTGCCATGCTTTCTGTTTTTATGGGTTACGCATCAGGTGCCTGTAGATGAATATGCCTTTGGAACGCCGTTTGTTGTGCAGGCCGCCACGCTGCTTGACATAGATGACGACCAGCCCGGCCACGGCCATCACCAGCATGGCGATGAACCCGGCGAGTTTTCCCAGAATAATGGAGAACACGATGAAGCCGACGAACGACACGCCGACCGCCGCTGCCGCCAGTGTGAGGAAGCGGCCACGGATGCCCATGAACTCCAGCGGCTTCTGCAAGCCCTTGAAAACGGGATAACCCTCCTGATTCATCGTCATGCAAGTGTTTGCGGTTATTACTTGAAGAACAAGGGCAGGGCTTCTGACAGCGCGATGAACGCGATACATCCGCCAATGGTCAGCATGATGGTCTTCTTCACGTCCTGATCGCCGTTTTGCATCTTGAAATAGACGTTGAACGCGCCGACAAGCACGATGACGGCGGCGATGGCCTTCATGAGGTTGGAGACGGGTGTCTGGTAGGAGCTGACCTCCTGCGTGGCCTTGGTGAATCCTGCCGCGCCCTTGCTGGCGGCCATGGCCTCGCCGACCGATACCGTGAGGCAGACGAGTGCCAGCACGCCTTTCTGTGCGAACTTCGATGCCATGAAACGGTCTGCCGCACGTTGAAATTTCTTCTTTAACTGTTGCATTTTTCAGAAAATGTTTATGGGTTCTATCGCCAAAGGAACAGGTGTCGCCAAAGGAACGGTAGGCTTTCAAGTATAAGCCATATAGGTATTACATTGCGTTCTCGCAGTTGAAGATGACCGTGCCGAGGTCACTGGTGCCGGTCTCCGCCAGCCGATTTATCTCGTGGATGATGTCCTCTACAAGGATGCCGTCGGTCATGATGGCTTCCCGGTAGCTGGGGCGGTGGAACGGCTTTTCGACATCAGGAGGCTCTTGTGCGTCGGGTTCTTCCGCTTCTTCTTTTTCGGAAGCCTCTTGCTTCTTGGCCGGTTCGTCCCTGCTTATCTTCACGGGCTTGAAGGTCTGCGCTTCATCCGATATGTCTATGTCCTCCTCGGTCCGGCCGTCCTGCTCCGCCGCCTGTGCCGCCTTGGTCTTCTGTATGTCAAGGACTATCAGCACTGCATAATAGAGCAGGAGAACAATGAAAAGGAGGAATACGATTTGTCCGTACTGCATGGGATATTCAAATTATGGATGTTAATAATGTTGTCGCGTCTTGGGGAAAAGGCAGGAAACGTAGTCCCAACTTGGTACCACGGTTTTCCAGATGCTGCTTGCGTACCAGGCTGACGGTATAGTAGAGGATGTTACGCTCTTCGCTTACTATGTAGCCGATGCCTTTCAGCCGTGAGCGCAGACGTACCCTTGCCCTGTTCGACACCACCTTGATTCGTGTCACCGGGTCAAGTCCGAATATCACGTGCCGGCGCTCGCGCCGTATCATTTCGCTGCGGACTCGAGATGACACCTTGCAGACCTGTTCCTTGGTGCGTCTCAGCCCTAATTTTGCGGCTATGCGGCCGACGCTCATTTTGCTTATGCCCAGTTCCCTGCCCATCTCGGAGAAGGACTTTTCATGGAAGTGGCTTTTGATATACTCGGCACGTTCCAGCCAGCCTGACTTGACCACCTTGACGATGCCCATCTCGCGTGCCTTGTTCTTGACTGCCGTCTCGCTCATGCCTACCACTCCGGCGGTATAGGCCGTGGTCTCCACCGGGTAGGTTTCGGCGAGCAGGGCTGTTTTCCTCTCGTCCCATCTGCTTTTTCTCATGGTCATGCTTCCTTGTAATTCGTGAAAAGTGATTTCTTCTCCCTGCGGTATCGGGCGAGCTGTGGCAGGAACGCCCCGAAGAAGGCACGGACGATGGCGTTCACGAGGTCGGAACGGCAGCGGCCCTGAATGTCGCAGTCGTCCAGCGAATCGGCAAGGTCGCGGTCCAGCTTGCAGACCAGACGCTCGTTTTTGTCATCCCGTTGGCCGGCGGTGTCAAGATAGGACAGGAAGTCCTGCCAGCAATTTTCGATATTGCCCGAAAGGGAAACGGACAGCTCGGACTGTTCCTTGGCCGCTTCCAGACCTTCCTTTGCATCGGATGTTTCCTGATGGCTGTCGGAAAGCAAAATGTCGGGGTCGTTGATGCCTTTGGTCAGGTCATCTATTTCCGGAATGTCTTTTGTCATTGCGCTATGGTGTTGATGTTACTGTTCATGTTTTGTATCATTGTCACTGCCGTCTGCCATGCTGTCGCCGGACGGCTTTGCTTCGGATTTCTCCTTGCCTTTCTTCTCCGTCTGCTGTATGTCGGGGAGGACAACTTCACGGATGGGCATCACCGTATCAAAGATGTCGGTATAGATCCGCTCAAAGACGGGTGCGACGATGCCGCCTTGCATGTCGAGGGCTGCCATGGTGCTGAAACGCTCCATGTCGGCACGTTTGGGTATCTTTGCAGTCACGTGCCCGTAGTTGGAGAATGTCTCCCTCGCGTTATCCCAGATGACCAGCTCGGAACGTTTGCCGACCCTGCCGTCATGCAGGTTGGGGATGATGAAGAGCCTCGCCTTCATCCTTCCGCCGACGGCTTTGCGCAGGCGGTCTATGAACATGAGGAAACTGGCTGTGGAGGGCACTGTCACCAAATCATAATGGAACGGTACGATGATGATGTCCGAATTGACGAACATGGGAATCAGACCGTCCGCTTTCAGGCTTCCGGGGGAATCCATGAGTACCACGTCTATGCTGGGGTCGTTGTGCAGCTTTTCCATCAGGTCTGTCATGGCCTTTTTGTCGTTGGCCTCGTATGACAGCACATCGTAGGGCGTATGTTCCTCACCATATTTGCGGATGTCCGCCTTGCGGCACTTGACGATGGAGTGCTGGAAGTCGCAGTCGATGACGGCTACACGCACACCCTTCGTCACCAGATAATTGGCGAAGGTCACGCAGAGCGTCGTCTTGCCGACGCCACCCTTTTGGTTGGCAAATGTCACTATGACCGGTGTCTGTATCATGTCCGTGCGATAATTGATTACGGTTCAAAATTACCGTCCGAAGCACTGGAAAAACGAAATGCACAACACTTATGTGCTTTGAGTCAGCCAAACCTGAGTATATAACAAATGGAATACCCGATTATCGGGGTTGACTGAAACCGAAAAGGTTACGGCAAAAAGTCCACAGGGGGGACTTCAATGCCGTAACCTTTGTGTCCTATGTATGCCGTGATTATGTGAAGTCACCTTTTCAACGATCGTCCGTCGTCAATCTCATCATAGTTACCCTTGTGCCCGACTTCCCACTCACGCTTCTCGCTTTGGCTGCCGCCTCCAACGTCACGCAACTTGGCGTGGTGTGAAAGCGGACGGGCTGCATTCCGGACAGGGGCTTTGTTTGCCTTCCTTTTTGAAGGTTTCCGTTTCAGACGGTCAAGGTCGAAGCCTTCCTCCGTCAGGTTGACAAGGATATGCCGCTTGAAATTGATGGCATAGATAGAGTATCCATCTTCCCTGATGATAAAACCCTCCGCATAGAGGCGGCTCCTGACGGACGTGTCCGCTTCCTCATTGAAAATTTCCTGCAAGCGTAGGACGGCATCCATGCAGGATGTCGGCTTCTCCGATGAGACTGAAACCAAATCCGGACGCTTGACCTTGAAGATTTGGCAGAGCAGGTCTCTTTCCGCCTCGGAGACGGGGTTGAACCTCTCCACCCATGCGATGCGGTTGTTCCGGTCGATGGCTTCCGCCATGAAAGGTTTCAACGGACGTGTCTGCCCGTCAAAGTGAATGACACCTTTCTTTATATAGGCACGCTGTTTTCGGATTTTATCGTAAATCTCTCCTTGGGTGATCTTGGGGTTGAGCGTGAGCAGACGGTCTATGAAGTCCTCGATGCGGTCAAGACGCTCTTCGGGGGTGGCGAAGTCCAGTAGCTCGTCCATGGCCAGCACCCTTGCGCTGTTGATTACCGTCTTGTTCGCATGGTCAACCAGCATGTAGCCATAAGGCTTGTCCTTCTTGCCGAAAAATACGAGGTCGATGCCGAACTTGGCTTTCAGTTCCTTTTGCAGCTCTTCCTTGTTCGTGCTCACGTCCCGGTACTTTTTGAGGATGCTCCTTAACTGGCGGCAGCGTGCTCTGTCACGGTAGCCGCTCTTGTATAAGGCTTCTATCTCGGAGAGCGGAAGTTTTTGCTGCACTTTCCCTCCATGTTTGATAAATACGATACCGTCCTTTTGGTAGGTTTCATATCCCATGGAAGTCATGATGGACTTGAACTGGGTGAATGAGGAGAAGGTGTACTGCTTGGCATCATTTATGTCCCTCCCGGTTTCCTGTTTCCTGTCCGTTCCAAGTATCCGGTCTATAACTTCCTGCGAACGTCTTCGCTCATGATCATGGGCAATCTTCTTACCGTCAGGCGCAATCCGAGAGGTGACGATGTGCAGGTGGGTGTTGTCCGTATCATGGTGTGAATAGACCAGCAACGGTTGCCCGGTTTCGCCATATCCCATTTCCTTGAGATATTGGTGCGCGAACTCCAGCAACTCGGATTCCGACTGCTCATGGCCTTTACAGGATATGGCCACATGGAACTGGGCTTTCTGAATCCGGCTGTTCCGGGAGCTGTATTCTTGGAGGAACTTGGTCAGTTCATCGGGGGTAGGTTTGCCGAATGTGTCGAGTGTCCCGAAATTCTGGATTTCGAGCAGCCTAGCGACACCTTTCGATACTTTCCGTTCATTATAACCGACTGCATGGAAGTTCGTGCTTCCGGGTAATATGGTGGCTATCATCTTGCGTGCTGTTTATCGGGTGATTGAAATAACGGGATAAATGATTTCCTGAAACTGAGATATGATTGTATCTGAGTTTAAGGCTTTCAGAGTTTGACGGCCTTTTGCGTTACGGCATCCAGTTCCCTTTTTATCACGTTCAAAATGCGCAGTGTTTCAAGGATGGTCGGAAGCAGGACTTCACGGACATAGCTTGGCGGCAGCAGTCCTGTCACCGAAAGTTCGTTGGCGCGCTTGACCGACTGGTTCAGGTTGCCGCCAGCCCAGGACAATTCGTTCCGGAAATTTCGGTAGAACGCACCGAGTTCCTGAATGAGTTCGAGCCTTTGCTTCACATGGACGTTGGAATACTCCGCCACGGCACAGCGTATATAGTGGCTTACGGAGCCGTATGGTTCTGATATCTCTTTGAGCAGGGCGGCTTCCTCCGGGGTGAGCCGTAACTGGAATACTTTGGTTCTCTGTCTCGTCATACCTTGATAAACTTGTTTGTAAGTTTCCCGGAAACATTTCGCAGGGCGAAACAGCGATGCAATCGCCCCGATGCGGCAGCAGTCGGCAAGTCACCTTTGTCAGGACGAAACGGAGTTTTGTAATGACAAAGGTACAACTTGCTTGACAAAACCTGCAACGCAGTCCGATATGCTCCCGGACACTTTTTTGCACCAAAATTACCGCAGGAAAACGCCTTGCAAAGAAATGGGCAACACAATTCTTAGACAAGGCGGTTTGTACCGACCGAAGTCCCGAAAGTCCTTTGTATTTATGATGCTTAGTTAGTTGGCTTACAGGTCTGATGTAACACGTTACCATATTCCTATATGCCTTTTGAAGCACGGACGTAGGAACGTTGGATTATCCTGTTGTTCCAACCATGATTTGCGAATTTGCATCGCTTTGGATTCTTGATAATCTGAAATCTTGTGATTGCAGTTTGACGATGCAGGAATGCGGCTGCATAATAATCCATGTTTCCACGGCATCAAAGTGCAACAGTAAATAGCATATTGTTTCACAAGAACCTGAAATCAGACTTTTGAAAGTCTGTAGTCCCTTGGACTGGCGGTTATAGTTATAACAATCCGAATGTCCCGCTATTTCGGAATGCACAAATACCAATAGTCAATATATAGAACTAAGAGGGAAAAGAAGTTTCAGGATATGAAAAGACGGGAATGTCAGTAACTATTTCCGGAAATTTAATGCGTAAAAATGTTGATAAACTGTCTAAAATAGCATTGATTTAATTTTGTTAATTCACAGATTATTAGTATATTTACATAAGGAATACCCGTATAAGGTTACGCCTTCTAACAATAAAATTGCATACCATGTTCGAGTTATTGCTTATTATATATCTGCTGCCGCTCATTGCAATCGTTGCGTGGCTTTTGAAGCTGGTCATTTGGCTGATTAGGGCAGTGCTTCGACTGGCTCTATGGCTGGTCCGGAAGTCATTTGTTCTTATGGGAAAGGTGTTGCTGCTGGCTTTCGCTTTCATAGTGGGAAATCGGACGGTATCTGCCGAGAATAATAGCGACGGGCAGTGATGATAAAAGCCGTACCAATCCGATGACTGATACGGCCTCTATGGAGTGTGGACTAAGTTTTTCCCTTTACGTTGAAAGGTTGTTTGTGTTACTGTTAAAAGCCTTTGCCCTTGCTTCTTTCATATACCACCTCTCTTCCCGAATCACAGTTTGTAATACGGAACTGGACGGTACAGCCGATAGGGATGTCTTTGGGCAGTTGCTTGACAAGTCTTGATATTACTTCGTCTACATTGCTGAAACCTATGTCAGTAAATTCTCCAACAAGCTTGCCCTTGAAATACGCCCGTCCGTAAATCATCTTCTTTTTTGTAATGCGGAACAGCTTGTCCGCCGGCGTTTCAAAATCAAGTGCCTTGCCCTGTTTGCTTTTTGCATCGCTGTAGAAAATAAAATCTATTACCTTGGCGTTAAGATTCCATGCTGGCGTAAAATCGAGCTTTACATATCCTCTGGTCACGTTTAGCCCATGGCTATGGTTCATGCCGAATGCAATTTCAAAAAGATTGGCGTCACAATCGTTTTGGGCGATGGTAGCCCAAGTATGTCGAAATGTATAGAAGCAATAGCAGTCCTCCTTTTCCATACCCATATCCCTGCAAATCCTACGGATGCCATGGTTCACGTTCGCATTGAAACTGTCGAAATCACAGTATCGTTTGTGAAAGTTGAACAGGTATTCGTCTTCATCGTCCGAAAGATATTTATCAAAAGTTGATTGGATAAACGGTTCTATCCGCATCTCCATATAGGCTTCGTCCCTTCTGCTGTGCCTGGTCTTCGCCCTCTTGTAACCTATTATACCGTTATTGTAGTCTTTCTTTTTTAGACCATACAGGTCTACTGTATTGATGCCACCGATACAGAGTGAAAGAAGAGCAACATCCCTGCCAAGTTCCGGCAAAGAGGAAATCATCTTTGTTTGAGGCAAAGGACGGTTGAAGAACTCACGACAAGCCTCTGCACTAATTGCACGCTTCAATGTGGTATCAGACTTAGGAATTTTGAGCTTCAACCAGGGATTGAATTTGATGCGTATGACACCGCGTTCCTCGTCATTCAACTCGATGATAGCTTTCTTGAAGATTTGACGGATACAAGTAGGGTACATTTCTTTTGCCCGGTTTGTTTGAGATAGAGAATCCATCCATCTTCTCAAAACCGCTGACGTAAGGTAGTTAAACATGATTTTATTAGTTCCCAGATAGCGTTCCAAATGATTAACCGAGAGTTGGTAGTTCTTTGCAGTACGCGGACATCCTTGGGACTCTATTTTCCCAATAAATGATTTCGCATATTCGCTAAAACAAACTTCCTCGTCTGCCTTTAACAAATACTCTAAAACCTCTTTTGTATCCCAAAGAGACACGTCTGTTCTGTTTAGCCGATCCGTGTATTGTCGAATTAGCATAGCACAATACTCATTGACGACTGGATCCGTCAGTTCGCCTTTATTTGTAATATGTCCCGGATCAATGATTTTATTCGTTTTGATGTACCCCGGTTTTCGATTATGTACAATTCTGATGTATACAGCGTAGAAGCCATCTGTTCTCGGCTTTCTTACCATTGCTTTTAATGTTGTCGTCATATCTTATCAGTTTATTACAGTGAATTTTATTGGTGTAAGCAGGTGTAAGCAGGGGCTTTTTCAGTATAAGCAGAGAGTAATCAAATACGTTCATTTCGCTCATTTTTTGCGGTCAAGTGAACAAACCGCCTAAACGCAACTCAGGCTGTAATTACCGCTAATGCAGTGAATTACAGCCTGATATTAATATTTATATGTATTGGACTTTAGTCCTCGACAGCAGCCTGAGCCGCTGCTAATCTTGCGATAGGCACCCGGAACGGAGAGCAACTAACGTAATTCAAACCTACTCTATGGCAGAACTTCACTGAAGACGGTTCACCACCATGTTCGCCACAGATACCGCATTTTAAATCCAGACGGATAGCACGACCCTTTTCTGTAGCCATACGTACCAACTGCCCTACACCATTCTGATCGAGCACCTGGAACGGGTCTACTTTCAGAATCTTCTTTTCCAGATAGACCGGAAGGAAGGAAGCGATATCGTCACGAGAATATCCGAAGGTCATCTGAGTCAAGTCATTCGTACCGAATGAGAAGAATTCAGCAGATGAAGCAATACGGTCAGCAGTCAGAGCTGCACGAGGAATTTCAATCATAGTACCTACTTTGAAATCAATGCTGTCGCCCACTTCTTCAAACAACTTGGCAGCCTCTTCACGAATCACCTTCTCTTGTTCCTTGAATTCATATAAAATACCGGTCAACGGAACCATGATTTCAGGATGTGTCTCTACTCCTTCTTTCTTCAGTTCAAGAGCAGCACCCAAGATAGCGCGTGTCTGCATCTGAGTGATTTCAGGATATGTATTTCCCAGACGGCAACCGCGGTGACCCAACATCGGATTGTGTTCACACAGCGATTCTACACGTTGCTGGATATATTGCAGGCTTACACCCATCGTATCAGCCATTTCCTGCTGTCCCTTCGTATCATGAGGAACAAACTCATGCAAAGGAGGATCGAGCAGACGAACAGTCACCGGACAACCGGCCATTGCTTTAAAGATGCCCTTAAAGTCGGCTTGCTGATACGGAAGAATCTTTGCGAGTGCTTTACGACGTCCTTCTGCATTTTCTGCCAGAATCATTTCGCGCATTGCCTTGATCTTTTCACCTTCGAAGAACATATGTTCCGTACGGCAAAGACCGATACCTACTGCACCAAAGTTACGTGCTACTTCCGCATCGTGCGGAGTATCCGCATTGGTACGTACTTGCAGACGGGTATATTTATCCGAGAGTTTCATCAAATCGGCAAAGTCTCCGGAAAGTTCGGCAGCTTGAGTTTCTACCTTACCATTATATACTTCGCCTGTACTACCGTTCAAAGAAATATAATCGCCTTCTTTCAAAACAATGCCGTCAATTTCTACTGTACGAGTCTTATAGTCGATATTCAATGCTCCTGCACCGGATACACAACATTTACCCATACCACGAGCTACCACAGCAGCATGAGAAGTCATACCACCACGAGCTGTCAGGATACCTTCGGCAACTGCCATACCGGCCAAGTCTTCCGGAGAAGTCTCGATACGTACCATTACCACTTTCTTTCCGGCAGCATGCCATTCGGCGGCATCATCAGCGAAGAATACAATCTGACCGGTTGCAGCACCCGGAGAAGCCGGAAGACCGCGAGTCAGCACTTTCGCCTGTTTCAAAGCAGATTTATCGAATACCGGGTGAAGAAGTTCATCCAGTTTGTTAGGTTCTACACGCATCAAAGCAGTCTTTTCATCAATCATGCCCTGACGGAGCAAGTCCATTGCGATTTTCACCATAGCCGCACCGGTACGTTTACCGTTACGAGTCTGCAGGAACCATAACTTACCTTCCTGCACGGTGAATTCCATGTCTTGCATATCTTTATAGTGGTTCTCCAATTTAGTCTGCAATGCATCCAGTTCCTTATAGATTTCCGGCATAGCTTCTTCCATTGAAGGGAATTTCGCAGCACGAATATCTTCAGTCACACCTGCCAGTACAGCCCAGCGCTGAGAACCAACCTTCGTAATCTGTTGCGGAGTACGGATACCGGCTACCACATCTTCACCTTGTGCGTTGATCAGGTATTCACCGTTGAAAAGGTCTTCACCTGTACCGGCATCACGAGAGAAACAAACACCCGTTGCAGAAGTGTCACCCATATTACCGAATACCATAGCCTGTACGTTTACAGCTGTTCCCCATTCATCGGGTATACCTTCCATCTTACGATAAAGGATAGCACGTTCGTTCATCCATGAATCAAATACGGCACAGATAGCTCCCCAAAGTTGTTCGTAAGCACAAGTTGGAAAATCTTTTCCGGTCTGTTCTTTCACAGCGGCCTTGAACTTCTTCACAAGTTCTTGCAGGTCTGCTACCTCCAGTTCGTTATCAAGCTTTACTCCTTTTGATTCTTTTACTTCTTCAATGATTGCTTCGAACGGATCGATATCTTCCTTGTTCGTCGGCTTCATGCCCAGAACAACGTCACCGTACATCTGTACAAAACGACGATAAGAGTCCCATGCAAAACGGGCATTACCAGTCTTGCGGATGATACCTTCCACCACCTCGTCATTCAGACCCAAATTCAGAATAGTATCCATCATACCCGGCATAGACGCACGGGCACCTGAACGTACAGAAACCAACAATGGATTTTCGATATCACCGAATTTAGATTTCATCAATTCTTCTACACGGGCAATGGCCTTTACTACTTCATCTTTCAGCAACTCAACCACTTTATCACGTCCCAACGTATTATACTCCGTGCAAACTTCTGTAGTTATTGTGAATCCGGGAGGAACGGGAATTCCAATTAAATTCATCTCGGCAAGATTGGCACCTTTACCACCTAACAAATTCTTCATGTCGGCCTTTCCTTCTGCCTGACCATTTCCAAAGGTATAAACTCTTTTTTTATCCATAATATTGTGTTTAAAGTTACATTATGATTTTTTTCTGTTCGCAAATCTAAGTATATTTCGCAAACCAGAAAACTTTTTGAGAAAAAACTTTCTATTAAAATGCAATTTCGACATTACAATCTGGAATATTTTCATAGACACGAAAGTTTTCCAAAAAAAATACCTACTTTTGCATCATAATTATTAGATTGGTGTAAAAGTGGCAAGAAAGAGAAAAGAACTTCCCCTGCTGGAGAAGGTAACAATAACGGATGTGGCTGCCGAAGGAAAAGCCATCGCAAAAGTAAACGACCTGGTGATTTTTGTTCCTTATGTAGTGCCAGGTGATGTTGTAGACCTGCAGATCAAGCGCAAAAAGAACAAATACGCCGAAGCCGAAGCTGTGAAATTCCACGAGCTGTCGCCCGTACGTGCCGTTCCTTTCTGCCAACACTACGGCGTATGCGGCGGTTGTAAATGGCAGGTACTCCCCTATTCGGAACAAATCAGGTATAAGCAGAAACAAGTAGAAGACAATCTGAGACGCATCGGAAAGATTGAACTTCCGGAAATCTCACCGATTCTGGGTTCTGCCAAAACAGAGTTCTACCGGAATAAACTGGAGTTCACTTTTTCGAACAAACGCTGGCTCACAAACGATGAAGTTCGGCAGGATGTGAAGTATGATCAGATGAATGCTGTAGGTTTCCATATTCCCGGAGCTTTCGACAAAGTGCTGGCTATTGAAAAATGCTGGTTACAGGACGACATCTCCAATCGTATTCGTAATGCTGTACGCGATTATGCATACGAGCATGATTACTCCTTCATCAATCTGCGCACTCAGGAAGGGATGCTACGGAATATGATTATCCGTACTTCATCAACCGGAGAACTAATGGTCATTGTCATCTGTAAGATTACGGAAGACCATGAAATGGAACTATTCAAGCAACTGCTGCAGTTCATTGCCGATTCATTCCCCGAAATTACTTCTCTCCTATACATTATTAATAATAAGTGCAACGATACGATCAATGATCTGGATGTACATGTATTCAAGGGAAAAGACCATATGTTTGAAGAAATGGAAGGACTGCGTTTCAAAGTCGGTCCGAAATCATTCTATCAGACCAACTCCGAACAGGCATACAATTTATATAAGATAGCCCGCGAATTTGCCGGGCTGACCGGAAAGGAACTGGTATACGACTTATATACCGGAACAGGAACCATTGCCAATTTTGTATCCCGCCAGGCTCGTCAGGTGATTGGTATCGAGTATGTACCGGAAGCTATCGAAGACGCAAAGGTAAATGCCGAGATTAATGAGATTAAGAATGCCTTGTTCTATGCCGGAGATATGAAAGATATGCTGACTCAGGAATTTATCAATCAGCATGGACGTCCGGATGTGATTATCACCGACCCCCCACGTGCAGGTATGCATCAGGATGTGGTTGATGTTATTCTGTTTGCCGAACCGAAGCGGATTGTGTATGTAAGCTGCAACCCGGCTACGCAGGCACGCGACTTACAACTGCTTGACGGCAAATATAAAGTGAAAGCTGTGCAACCTGTAGATATGTTCCCGCATACGCATCATGTGGAAAATGTAGTGTTGCTGGAGCTTCGATAATACGTTAGTTGAATTGTTCGCAAAAGAAAAAAGAAATGGAAAAAAGACCGAGAAGAACTCCTGCAGAAAAAGCACGTGCCCAATATACGAACTATGCAGTCAAAGAGCCCATGGAACTAATGGAGTTTCTGGCTGCTAAAATGCCGGACGCAAGCCGTACGAAACTGAAGTCATTACTGAGCAAACGGGTGGTATTGGTAGATAACGTAATCACCACTCAGTTCAACTTCCCGCTGCAACCCGGAATGAAAGTACAAATCAGCAAGGAAAAAGGAAAGAAGGAATTTCATAACAGACTGCTGAAAATTGTATATGAGGACGCTTATATCATTGTAGTGGAAAAAATGCAAGGACTCTTATCTGTCAATACCGAGCGACAAAAAGAGCGCACCGCTTATACGATTCTGAATGAATATGTACAGCGCTCGGGCAGACAGCACCGTGTGTTTATCGTACATCGCCTGGACAGGGATACATCAGGATTAATGATGTTCGCAAAAGACGAGAAAACACAACGGACATTACGTGACAACTGGCATGAAATAGTGACTGACCGCCGTTATGTAGCTGTTGTTGAGGGAACAATGGAGAAGGATTATGACACTGTGGTTTCCTGGCTGACGGATAAAACTCTTTATGTAAGCTCCAGCGATTACGATGATGGTGGTTCAAAATCCATCACACACTACAAGACAATCAAACGTGCTAACGGTTATTCACTGTTAGAACTTGATCTGGAAACAGGACGTAAGAATCAGATTCGTGTACATATGCAGGATTTAGGACATCCCATTATAGGGGACGGAAGATATGGAGGCGAAGAATCGCTTAACCCGATCGGAAGACTGGCACTCCATGCCTTCAAACTTTGTTTCTATCATCCGGTGACGGGAGATTTAATGGAGTTTGAGACACCTTATCCAGGAGAGTTTAAGAAGTTGTTCCTGAAGAAATAAAATAATAAAAATTCCCCTTATTTGCTGACAACTCTGTACATAGATTAGCCTTCAATAAGGGGAACTTTTATAAAAAATCGATATTTTTTCCAATTCCACAATTCTTTTTTAGATCTTCACTAATTACTCATTTCTAAAGTAACGGTTCCTTGATCTATATTATTTGAATACAAACGCCCTGTAAGATATCGGCCTTCAACATAAACATCTGCTAATATTAATAAAGGATAGCCATTACCATAATCCAAGAATAAATCTCCATCTTCAATCCACCAGCGGACATCTAAAACAGCAGCTACTCTATCCCAATCATAATACCATTGTTCATCTACACCAAAACCATTACTCTTAAAGGTTATTCCACTTTCCACCGGACTATTATCTACCCAAAATCCTAAATCACCAACCCATGTACGCCCTACTATGTGATCAAATATAGTTTCATCATCTTCGCACGAAGTAAAGCCGACCAATAAAGTCAGCAACATGAGAACACCTACGTATTTTTTCAAATTCTTCATAATTTTCTAGTTTATTGCGTTTATTATTGCAAAATTAGCGTTTTTATTTTACTATATGCCTTAAGATGCAAGTTTTTTGTACCTTTGTCCCACTAATAGTAAAATTTACACATGAAACTTCTTTGGCTTGATTTAAATAGCTCCTATGCGCACTCATCGCTGGCATTGCCTGCATTACATGCTCAAATAGCAGATGACACTACCATTGAGTGGTGTACAGTATCGGCAACCATCAACGAAAATACCGGAATGGTAGTCAACCAAATCTATCACCATCAACCAGATATTATTGCTGCTACCAACTGGCTATTTAATCACGAGCAACTGTTGCATATCGTTTCACGTGCTAAAGCTTTGCTACCTCATTGCTGCATCGTACTCGGCGGTCCGGAGTTTTTAGGAAATAACGAAGCCTTCTTAAGAAAGAACAAATTTGTCAACGGAGTGTTTCGGGGAGAAGGAGAAGAAGTATTCCCAATTTGGTTAAAAGTATGGAATCACCCTGTAAATGAGTGGAATCAGATATCCGGATTATGTTATCTGGACGAATCAGACCAATATCAAGACAACGGTATTGCCCGTGTCATGAACTTCTCTCAGCTCGTCTCACCGGAGAAAAGTCGTTTTTTTAATTGGAGCAAGCCTTTCGTACAACTGGAAACTACCCGAGGATGCTTCAACACATGCGCTTTCTGCGTCAGCGGAGGTGAGAAACCGGTTCGCACCATTTCATTGGAGGCAATCCGCGAACGACTGAATGTTATCCATCAGCATGGCATCAAAAATGTGCGTGTACTCGACCGCACTTTCAACTATAATAATAAGCGAGCCAAAGAACTTCTTCACCTCTTCCGTGAATATGCCCCGGACATCTGTTTCCATTTGGAAATTCACCCGGCACTTCTCTCCGAAGAATTGAAAGAAGAACTCGCTATTTTACCTAATGGTTTGCTACACCTCGAAGCAGGTATTCAAAGCCTTCGTGAACCCGTATTAGAGAAAAGCCGACGTATCGGAAAATTATCTGATGCCCTTCAAGGTCTGAAATATCTTTGTTCCCTTAAGAACATGGAGACACATGCTGACTTAATAGCCGGTCTTCCTCTCTATCACCTATCCGAAATATTTGAAGACGTTCGTACACTTGCCGAATATGGTGCAGGGGAAATACAACTGGAATCATTAAAATTACTTCCCGGCACGGAAATGCGAAGAAGGGCGGAAGAGTTAGGCATCCAATACTCTCCTCTCCCTCCCTACGAAGTTTTGCAGACTAAAGAAATTTCCGTAGAAGAATTGCAAACCGCCCACTATCTGTCCCGTCTTTTAGACGGATTCTATAATACACCTACATGGCGAAGTCTGACTCGTACCCTCATTTTGGATAATCCGCATTTCCTGCATGAGTTACTTGACCATCTAATACAGACAGATGTCATCGACACTCCTTTGAGTCTAGAAAAAAGGGGACTTATCCTCTATAATTTCTGCAAGAATCATTATCCCGATTACGTGACACAAGTCAGTATTGCATGGATAGAAGCCGGTATGTCGTTAAAAAAAATCCCCGCTGAAAAAGTAAAGACAAAACGCCAAGTTCCTCCCGATAATTGGGAAATTATATATGGTTCATATCGTGAGAACCTCCGGTTATGTTTTCTTCCTATTGACGAAGCAGGACATGGCTATTGGTTCGGATTTGAATCGGAGATTCAGAAGATAGAACCGGTATTTAAAGCAAAAAGATTATCTTAAATACAAAACATTAAAGAATGATAATAAGAACTATGAGTCCTGCAATGCTCAGAAAAAAAGTGGTTGTAATTATAACATCTATATTTTTCCACCTCATTTTTTCTCTCAATATCATTCAAGATTTATGAAAGATGAACCAATCAAGAAACTAGAACTTATCACTCAATACATAAAAAAACAGCTATATAGGTTTTGTTTCCATAGGTGCGACTGGACACGATAAATGTGCTTAATACACCTATACAAAAAAAGAAAAGTATTCTCATATTATGTAAAATAGCTATTATTTATTCATTACATAAAGCAGCATTTTCACTTTTTCACCGTCCATAGAATAAACTATACTAGCACACTATATGGACGCTTATAAATATCAGTTAGGTACTCTTTGTCTATTATTACTCCCCTTATCCGTAGCAGGACAAGAGTGGAGCAAACAAGATTCATTGAGGCTACAGCAAACATTAAATTCTGAGCAAGAAATCAGAATCAATAAGGTATTCGTAAAGAAGACAGAACAAAACATGTTATATCATACAAAACCCTTTGTTGACTTTGATCCAACATTACCGATTCTTAAATCAACAATCATATCTCCGAAATTACCTTTTCATACTCATAACATCTTTCGACAGACCAATTCTACTTTCTTACCCACTTATTCACGGCTCAAAATAAACAAAAATATCACTCTGCATAGTAAAAGTAACTTTAGTGAAAGTTCAAACCACTTTCATATCCAAACTCAAATGGATTATAAGCTCTCTAAAAAATGGTTTCTTAGCATATATGGTAAACAAAATCTGGACACCCGAAGATATCGTGGACTTTCCTCTGAAGCAATACCAACCACACTAGGCAGCGACATTGTTTTAAAAGTAGGTAAAGGCTGGAAATTGAAAACCGGCGTACAATATCAATACAACACCATACAAAAAAGATGGGAATGGGTGCCTCAGATCTGTATTTCTTATGAATGGTAAAAAAGGAATCACATGATAAACGATTTCATTTTCCATTTATTCTCGTACCTTTGTAGTACGATTAAAAAACATCCTATAATAATGAAGAACTTTATCAAGGGATTCCGGTTTACTCCCTCCAATTATCCGGCTGAAGTAGAAGCGAAAATACAGAAATACAGAAAACAAGGTTACAAACTCCCACCGCGCAAAGTACTGCGTACTCCCGAACAACTGGAAGGAATCCGTGAGAGTGCCAAAATCAATACTGCCCTGTTGGATTATATTTCGGAGAATATCCGTGAAGGAATGTCGACTGAAGAAATCGATGTCATGGTATATGACTTCACCACAAAGCACGGTGCCATCCCTGCTCCTCTCAACTACGAAGGATTTCCTAAAAGCGTCTGCACCAGTATCAATGATGTGGTATGCCACGGTATTCCCAGCAAAACAGAAATACTGCAAAGCGGAGATATCATCAATGTAGATGTTTCTACCATTTACAAAGGATATTTCTCCGACGCATCCCGTATGTTTATGATCGGTGACGTAAGTCCCGAAATGCGCAAACTGGTTCAAGTGACTAAAGAGTGTATGGAAATAGGTATAGCCGCCGCACAGCCTTGGAAACAATTAGGAGATGTAGGCGCCGCTATTCAGGAACACGCAGAAAAGAACGGATTCAACGTGGTACGCGATCTTTGCGGGCATGGTGTAGGAATGCAGTTTCATGAAGCACCGGATGTGGAACATTTCGGACGCCGGGGAACAGGAATGATGATCGTTCCGGGCATGACCTTCACCATTGAACCGATGATAAATATGGGTACTTATGAAGTATTTGTTGACGAAGCTGACGGATGGACGGTATGCACGGATGACGGACTGCCTTCTGCCCAATGGGAGAATATGATTCTGATTACTGAAACCGGAAACGAAATTCTGACTTATTGATGGAACTGATTCTACTTATTGTTATTGCCGCATTAGCAGTAATCTCGATTGTACTATCACTGGCAAAAGGAAATAATCATGCGCAAGCGGAACAATTACAGGCAGCCTTGCGCCAGCAAATGCAAGAGAACCGCGAAGAACTAAACCGCAGTATCCGGGAACTTCGCATGGAAATGACCCAAACGCTGAATCAGAATATGCAACAATTGCAAGACGTACTGCATAAGAACATGATGACAAACGGGGAACTGCAACGCCAAAAGTTCGACACAATGGCACGCCAGCAAGAGGTCTTGATAAAATCGACTGAAAAGCGGCTGGATGATATGCGACTGATGGTGGAAGAAAAATTGCAGAAGACATTGAATGAACGCATTGGACAGTCCTTTGAAATCGTCCGCTCACAACTGGAAAATGTACAGAAGGGACTGGGAGAAATGAAATCTCTCGCACAAGACGTCGGTGGACTGAAAAAAGTATTGAGTAACGTAAAAATGCGCGGTACATTCGGTGAAGTTCAGTTAGGAGCATTGCTGGAACAGATGATGAGTCCGGAACAATATGACGCCAATGTGAAAACCAAGAAAAGCGGAACTGAATTTGTGGAATTTGCCATTAAGTTACCGGGTAAGGATGATGCGAACAGCACTGTATACCTGCCTATCGATGCAAAATTCCCGAAAGATGTATATGAGCAATACTACGACGCTTTCGAGGCAGGAGATACTGCATTGATGGAATCATCCGGCAAGCAGCTGGAAACAACCATCAAGAAAATGGCGAAAGATATTCACGATAAATATGTAGACCCGCCTTTCACCACAGACTTTGCCATCATGTTCCTGCCTTTTGAAAGCATCTATGCAGAGGTGATCCGAAGAACAAGCTTGGTAGAGACGCTACAAAAAGAATATAAAATTGTAGTGACGGGACCAACTACCCTTGGTGCTATATTGAACAGTCTTCAGATGGGGTTCCGCACGCTGGCTATTCAAAAGCGTACCGGAGAAGTGTGGACAGTTTTGGGAGCAGTTAAAACTGAATTCAGCAAATTCGGAGGCCTACTCGAAAAGGTACAGAAGAACCTGCAAAGTGCCGGTGACCAACTGGAAGAAGTGATGGGAAAAAGAACCCGCGCTATTGAACGGAAACTACGCCAAGTAGAACAATTGCCCCATGAGGAAAGTCAGAGAATTCTGCCGATAGCGGATGACGGGGATGATGAATAAAACAAAAATTATAGACCTTTTAAGATGGTGTCGCTATCCGGTTGGGATAGTGTCACTATGCTGATTGGATAGTGTCACTATGCTGGCTATATAGTGACACTATTTATAAACTAATTAGTTATCAGTTGAATAATTAATCTTCAATGCACTACATTCCCTCAGCACCTGCTTGGTATCCGTCACGTATCCCATCTTACACCCTTTCTCTATCTTGAGGCCAATAACCAAACTTTCCGGATCAGCTTGCTTTGCACGTGCAGCAGTGACTTTCTGTTTCAATTCCGTTAAAGTAAAATCTTTCATTACTTCCTTCCCTTCCGAAGTGTGAATTGTTACCACAATCCCACTGATTTTCTCCTCCATTGACAGCTCTTTCAATCCATAATTTCTCGCAGCACCTTCCGACAGTAGAACGGGAAACAATCGGTCCAACGCTTCTTCACTTTTATCTGTCAATGTAATAGACAAATCAGCACGAATTTGCTCAAATGCTCCTTTTACTTCTTTGAGTATAGTAGTGAGTGCAGCAATTTCACTTCCGCGATCAACCTGAAAAGAAATAACTTGGTATTCTTTCCTCTTACTTTCTTCCCAGGATTTCATCAAATTCTTCACAATAGTAGACTTCAACTCATCCACTGAACATACATCATTATCGAACATCACCCTATTTTGTTTATTAACAAAAAGGGAGTGAACCTGTCTTGCTTTAATCTTAGAGGGTGGATACGCTCCATTAACCAGCTTGCTGTATCTCTCTCCCCCTTCTTTGAAAAAAAACATCAAAGATGAATAATCATCCGCTTCTTTCTGCTGAAGTTCAGACTGAATCTGTCGCGGAACTTCTTTCACTTCCGGCTGTGCAAACACATAAAGCGCTCCAGCCATCACAGGCACGGCAAGCAACAGCTTTAATCGTGCCCAACGATTGGTTCTTTCTTTTAACATCATAGTGATACGTTTTTTAAGTTTAGAGTGATTAAAGCCATTAGCCATAGAGTAGAGCCTTGTACCAACAGCTTTTTTCACCAGTAATAATTGATATTTAGTTGCATCGATGCCTGTATTAATTACGCCATTATCGGCTTCAAATTCATGTACTTCCTGCAACTCCCGTTTTAGTAGCCAAACGACAGGATTAAACCAATAAACAAGCAGGAATATCTGCATAAACAATAAGTCCAAAGTATGATGATTTCGTAAATGCATCGTTTCGTGGAGGAGTATTTCTTCGGACTGTTGAGAGTAGTCAGCTGCTGAAATAACAATATATTTACCCCAGCTAAATGAAGCAGTTGGCTGCTGAGGAATCACTAATACATAGTTTCCAAACTGTTTTTTCTCTGACGTACGAATCAACTGAATCAAACGACAAGTGGACAAAGACAACCAGATCAGTGTCACCAAAGCCCCCACTCCATATATAAAAGCTAAAGTCACAGGAATCCAATTCAAAGAGTTTATTTCCGGATTCTTTTCAGATATAAGAATAGGATCTTCCATCTGTTCCGGATTTAGAATGACAGACTCCGTACTTTGCAATATCTCGTGAATGGCATACAACGGAGTATGCAAAAAAGTCTCCTCGGTAGTTGTCAGCTCAATAAGTGGAAGCAAAGTACATCCTAACAACCCAACCAACAAAGTGATGCGGTTAAAACGGAAAAAAGTACTCCGGCTCATCAGCAGCTTAAAGAAAATATAAAAGACCACTAAGCAACATCCGGATTTCAGCAGATAGAATAAAAAAGCTCCCATTGTGTTTTCAGATTAAAAGTTGTTTGTCCATAGAATAAAAATCGTATCTGTCCGATAGACCAGAGAGAGATTACTTCTTCTTTTTACTTTGCTCTATATACTCTATCAGCGATTTTAGTTCATCAACAGACATCCCTTCTTCTTCAATAAAAGAAGACACTACATTGATATAGGAATTATTATAATACTGGGAAACCACTTCTTTGAGTGCCGAACTCTTATACTCCTTTTCCGAAACAAGAGCATAATATTGATAAGTATTTCCGTAGGCTTTATACCCCACAAAACCTTTCTCCTCCAGCCCTCGAACAAGGGTAGAAACTGTGTTATAATGCGGTTTTGGTTCATCATAGAATGATAGAAGTTCACGAACAAACATAGGTCCATGTTCCCAAAATATACGCATAATTTCTTCCTCTTTGACGGTCAATCGTTTCATCTGTTTCATAGTCTACATATTTATTGTTCTTCCAATGGCACAAATATAATACTATTTTTCAAACAAACAACTAACACTATTAGTTAATCTACTAAATAAAGCAGTTGTTTAACTAATATTATTAGTAGATATCATTTTCACCTTATATTATATATACAATAAAAAAGGCATATCGCCTGATGAATATCCGATATGCCTGAACGACTGATCTCTAGTTATTATTTCCGCTTTCGGACAGGTAATACTATCCTGAGTACAATGTATCCTAATAATCCGGAAAGAATAGTCCCCGATAGCACTCCGAACTTAGCCTGATTCAACAGAACAGGGTAGTTTGCACCAAAAGAAAGATTGGCAATGAAAAGCGACACCGTAAAACCGATCCCTCCCAACAGAGCTATACCGGAAAGATTCTTCCAAGTCATGCCCGGCGGCATTGGAGTAAGTTTTATCTTTATAGCCAACCAGGTAAAGAAATAAATTCCCGCAAATTTACCAAACAGCAACCCTGCTGCCACTGCCATCCCTACACTTCCCACCAACTCACCGCCGCCACTAAAGACAACGCCTGCATTGACAAAGGCAAACAACGGAAGAATCAGATAATTGACAGCTCCATGCAAATTATCCTCCAAAGACTGCAGAGGACTGATAACACGGTCGGAAGCAGATTCGACCTCTTTCAGTTTGGCAATCTGCTCATTAGTCAATACGATACTTCCCGATTCCACCACCGGGAAACCTGCAATTGTATGACGAATATGCTCGATATATTTTCCAACATATAGACGGGGTTTCGCCGGAATAACAAACGCCAGAATAACTCCCGAAATGGTACTATGAATACCGGATTGCAAAAATAAATACCATATAACGACACCGATCACTAAAAAGAAAATCTTATTGGTAGTCCCACGCTTCCCTATAAAATAAAGTAAAACGTAAAGCAATGCGGCTATCAGAATATACCCATACGACACATGCGAACTATAAAAAAGAGCAATTACAAGGATACCTCCGATATCATCAACTACCGCAAAAGCCGTCAGAAATATCTTCAGGCTCAACGGCACACGGCTTCCCAACAGACTTAATACCCCTAACGAAAAAGCAATATCCGTTGCCATTGGAATGGCCAATCCCTGACTTCCCGCACTGCCCGGAGGACAGATTGACATGTAAACAATCACCGGAAACAGCATACCGCCACAGGCAGCAATAAAGGGAAGCGCCGCCTTGCGGAAGGAAGAAAGCTCACCAACCAACAACTCCCGTTTGATTTCCAATCCTACCAGCAAGAAAAAGATGGTCATCAACCCGTCATTGATGAACTCGATCATCCGCAGATTCTCTCCGCCATGCGAAAGCAGATTAAAATTACCGATCTGCAAATGAAGTTCATGCAAAAGGAACTCCTGATAAACCGGAGCAACCGGAGAATTGGCTATGATAGCAGCCGCTATTGCCGCTACAAACAAAAGGATACTCGCCGCAATATTCATTGACGAGAAATTTCGCATTGTACGCAAAATTGTCATAATGAAAGGTGTTTATAGTATTTGATCCGCAATATATGGATTTTTTTAATCATTATAGCTCCTTAAAGCCAAGTTTTTCACCCAAAGGACAAATATTCCTGTCAGAATAAGATTCAACACCAATGTAAGTACGGAAATGACCAGTGCCGGACCGCCGAGATTATAACCCAATGCAATAAATATAATTCCGGCACCTACCTCACCGCGGGTAAACATACCAATGGAAAGGGCCAGTCGCTCACTCAACTTCCGGTCACGATAGAAGAACATCGGACAAAGTTTGCCTATATTCGATAAGAAAGAGACTATGACAACATGGAACAAAATCATTCCCCAGGACATCATCTCCTGCGAACCTGTCACCGAATGCGTTCCTGTATGAGTTTCCGCAAAGTTAACTCCGATAAAATGAGGCATACTCATACCTACCAGGAACATAAACAGGAAGGAGATTCCAGTAGAGACTTTTCGTTCTACAGGAGTATCGTGCTCTTTATGCTTCATGATCATACCCAATACAAATGCCGGCAACAGAACTTCGATATGGATACTTCCTTCTTCTCCATACAGCTCTTTACTGCCGAGATAAAGTATCTGCGTAGCCAGAAATATGATAACGGAATAGAAGAGAATAGCTTTCCAATCCTGCCGCCAGTTATACTTATTCAGTTGTTTCCATCCAATGGACAACAGCATAAATACAATAACCACCACAATAATCAGCTGCCAACGCAAACCAATCATCATGATCTGAAGAGGGATCATCAAAAGAATGGTATCCAGATCATCAAAAATAGCCAGGACCTGAATCTTCTTATATATCCAGCTGGACTTTAACCCGATAGCCGCCAGCATCGTAAACAAGATGCCGGCCGACGTAGGTGCGGCAAAACGACTTAGTAACAGATTCTCTTTCCAAGCCTCCCAACTATTCCAGTAATCAGGCGGAAGAAGCACGAATACATAATAGATAGCAATCATGAACCAAGGCAGGGCAGCTGTAGCCATCGCTATAAGATAATCCTCGGCATAACTTTTCCAGCGGACTTTGTCGAGCACAAACTCCCGACCCACATTAATCATTATAAAACTAAGACATACATAAAGTAGTATATTCGACAGGACCTTAACAGTTCCATATCCTTCTCCCGCTATCATCGGGAGGAATTGTGAAATGACGAGCCCCAACATCAGGAAGCCCGAAAAAGACAGAACTTTTCTCATATTTATAGTTGTTTGTTTCAAAAAAGGTGATTGCCAAGGAAAGCTCTGCAGACAGAAGACAATCACCTGGTGTATTAAAAAACTAACCGCAAGCCGATTTGTTCAGAATAACTCTCTGAAAAATCGCTTGCGGTTCATTTTTTAATCCAGCTTCAGTACGGCGAGGAAGGCTTTCTGCGGCACTTCCACATTACCGATTTGTTTCATTCGTTTTTTACCCTTTTTCTGCTTTTCAAGCAGTTTACGTTTACGGCTTACGTCACCACCATAACACTTCGCAGTTACATCCTTGCGAACTGCCTTAATAGTTTCACGAGCTATAATCTTAGCCCCGATAGCTGCCTGAATAGCGATTTCAAACTGCTGGCGAGGGATTAATTCTTTCAGTTTCTCACACATCCGGCGTCCCATATCATACGCGTTATCGAAGTGAATCAGCGTAGAAAGCGCATCGACCGGTTCACCATTCAACATGATGTCCAGTTTCACCAACTTGGAAGGACGGAAACCATTGGGATGATAGTCGAACGACGCATATCCTTTCGAAATACTCTTCAATCGGTCATAGAAGTCGATCACGATTTCACCCAAAGGCATGTTATAATATATTTCCACACGATTACCGGAAATATACTCTTGTTTCAAGAGTTCTCCACGTTTCCCCAGACAGAGGGTCATAATCGGGCCGATATAATCGGTAGTCGTAATAATAGACGCTTTGATATAAGGTTCTTCAATATGGTCGATCAACGTCGGATCAGGCATACCACCGGGGTTATGCACTTCTTTCATATTGCCTTGTTTATCATATATATTATAAGATACGTTAGGCACGGTAGTAATCACATTCATGTCGAATTCACGATCCAGACGTTCCTGTACAATCTCCATGTGAAGCAATCCGAGGAAACCGCAACGGAAACCGAAGCCCAGTGCCAATGAAGATTCCGGCTGGAAAGTCAGCGAAGCGTCATTCAACTGCAATTTTTCCAAAGAAGCACGCAGATCCTCAAAATCTTCCGCCTCAATCGGATAGACTCCGGCAAAAACCATTGGCTTCACTTCTTCAAAACCCGCAATCGCTTTATCACACGGACGGGCAACATGAGTAATGGTATCTCCCACTTTCACCTCTTTCGAGGTCTTGATACCCGATATAATGTAACCTACATCGCCCGTACGAAGTTCGTTACGTGGAACCAGTTCCATTTTCAGTACACCTACTTCATCGGCATCATACTCTTTTCCGGTATTAAAGAACTTCACTTTATCTCCCTTGCGGATTACTCCATTTTCGATCTTAAAGTAAGCGATAATACCACGGAAGGAGTTGAATACAGAGTCAAAAATCAATGCCTGCAACGGAGCTTCCTCATCACCTTCGGGATGCGGAATGCGTTCGATAACGGCTGCGAGGATTTCCTCCACGCCCATTCCGGTCTTACCGGATGCACGGATAATCTCATCACGCTTGCAGCCCAACAGTTCTACGATTTCGTCCTCTACCTCTTCGGGCATGGCACTTGCCATATCACATTTATTGATAATGGGGATAATTTCGAGATCATGTTCGATAGCCATATACAGATTGGAGATGGTCTGTGCCTGCACTCCCTGCGATGCGTCTACGATAAGCAGCGCACCTTCGCAAGCGGCAATGGAACGGGATACCTCATACGAAAAATCCACGTGCCCCGGAGTGTCAATCAGGTTAAGGATATACTTTTCACCTTTGTAGTTGTACTCCATCTGGATAGCGTGGCTCTTGATGGTGATACCTCTCTCCTTCTCCAAATCCATATCATCAAGCATCTGCCCGTTAGTCACCTGAATAGTGTTGGTAAACTCCAGCAAGCGGTCTGCCAGGGTTGATTTACCGTGGTCAATGTGGGCAATGATGCAGAAATTTCGTATATTCTTCATTCTGAATTCTTATTATTTTGTCTTTTTGGTGTGCAAAGATACGT
>ERZ781275.552-NODE-552-length-41629-cov-3.617453_pt1 | contig 41629 bp, 38 predicted proteins | sample MGYA00375853_ERZ781275 | MGnify/ENA primary metagenome ERZ781275 (study PRJEB29790, sample SAMN03653691) | human gut metagenome | host: Homo sapiens | place: USA: Dallas, Texas | collected 2012-07-23 | study: EMG produced TPA metagenomics assembly of the Gut...
AACGATTATTTTTAAACCGCATGATGGAAAGCAAGTATCATGAAGACTGCTCAGCATGGTTGTGTACCTTGTCAACAGCACAGATGGAACAGATTTTCAATCTGATTTTAACCTGTGATACGCTGGGGGAAGTAAAAACGCAGCTGGTAACCCCCGAATAATACATAAGATTCATCGAACCGTTTTCGAATACCGTTAAAACGGTTCTATTATTTTTCTATAAATGGAAGAAACAGAAAACAGCCTCTCAGACATGAAAGGATGCTTTGTCTTTCATGATTAGTGATGAATACACATGCAGTATCCTATCCAGGTACCATATTAAAATTCTTTCTCTCTGTGAGTATTTACAATATAAGCGATGCTTACCGCAGACGTCCCTAGCAGGAGTACAATGCTTACAATCCTGCTGTTGAAAAGATTGTCTGCCACGTGCCCTTTTCTCTTTTTCTTTCCCTCATTGCCGATCGCTGTAAATCACTCGAAAAGCTATGCTGCGCTTATAGATTATGAAGGTAACGAAAAATTTCACAAATTTACATTTCCTACTTACAAATAGAAATAAATACAGTATAATGGAGTCGAGGTGAAACGTTATGAGAGGAATTTACAATTCAGTAACTGATATAAGAAGAAATGTTTTTACAGAAATCGCCCGCCTAGCCTACGAAGGTGGAGATTATGCAAGCAGTATTGAAAAGCTGCCATTCAAAATCATTCCGGGAGAGCGTGCTACTTACCGTGATTCCATCTTTTTGGAGCGTGCTATCGTAGGTGAGCGGCTGCGTCTTGGTATCGGTCTACCAGTAAGAAAAATGGATGAGCATTCATCCTTAAGTGATGGCATTGAAGAGAGTGCCATTGCCGAGAAATACTACGATGATCCACTGGTAAATGTCATCAAGTTTGCCTGCAATGCATGTCCGGAAAAGACGGTTGTCGTAACGGATACGTGTCAGGGCTGTCTGGCACACCCGTGCAAGGAGGTATGTCCTAAGGATGCTATCTCTATGGTAAACGGAAAATCCTACATCGATCAGGAAAAATGCATCAAATGCGGACGCTGTATGGATGTGTGTCCTTATGGCGCCATCAATAAGCTGGAGCGTCCATGCGCAAGAAGCTGCGGGATGGATGCCATTACCTCAGATGAGCTGGGGCGTGCGGAAATCGATTATGACAAGTGTGTTTCCTGCGGTATGTGCCTGGTAAATTGTCCATTCGGTGCCATTGTCGATAAGGGACAGATATTCCAAACCATTCATGCGATGAAATCCGGTAAAGAGGTGATCGCCGCGATTGCCCCTGCCTTCGTCGGTCAGTTCGGACCTACCGTCACACCGGAAAAGGTGAAGGGTGCATTGAAAGAGCTTGGCTTTGCGGATGTCGTTGAAGTCGCAATCGGCGCAGACCTCTGTACGGTGGAAGAAGCTGAGGATTTCCTGAGCAAGGTACCGGCAGAGCAGCCGTTTATGGCAACCTCCTGCTGTCCTGCATGGTCTGTCATGGCAAAGAAGCTGTTCCCGGATTTTAAGCCGTATATCTCCATGGCATTGACTCCTATGGTACTGACCGGACGTCTGATCAAAAAACAGAAGCCGGACGCAAAGGTTGTCTTCATCGGGCCATGCGCCGCAAAGAAGCTGGAAGCCAGCCGGAAAAGCGTAAGAAGCGATGTGGATTTTGTCTTAACCTTTGAAGAGGTAATGGGAATGTTTGAAGCAAAGGGTATCAACCTGCCGCAGGTCGAAGCAGATGCTCCATTTGAGGAAGGCACTGCCAATGGTCGTGGTTTCGCTGTCAGCGGCGGCGTTGCCAATGCGGTAAAACAGTGTATACAGAAAGAGCATCCGGAACAGGAGGTTCTGATTGATTCCGCAGAGGGCCTGAAAAACTGCCGTACCATGCTGATGATGGCAAAGGCAGGAAAACGAAACGGCTATCTGTTGGAGGGGATGGCATGTCCGGGGGGCTGTGTAGCCGGTGCCGGAACATTGCAGCCGGTAATCAAATCCAGTGCTCTGGTCAAGAAATATACAAGCGATGCAGAAAAGAAGCTCGCATTTGAAAGTGAATATCTGGATAATCTAGATTTACTGACAAAAGAATAAACATAATAGAAAAAAGGAAGCGGCATTCGATATACAAGGCTTCAAATACAGGATGTCGGTTATAGAAAAAGGAAGTCCAAGTGTGATCAATATACACGGACTTCCTTTTCACTACCTTTTTGGACCCCTATCATATGTAAGCCTGGATCAATTATCATAAACCCCTACGTTTATTTAGAGACGCTTATGATACAAGGACTTCCTTTATATATCCATAATTTCAGGATACGTCGGAAAGGGGGAACTACCTGCAAGCTTACTTCATATCATCGCAACTGCAAGGAATCTTAAATCGTTCCTTAATGCATACGATGAAGCCTGCATTACGGCATTTTCAGCGTATCACCACGATAGCCTACACATATCTTTGCCAGCATGTCCTTAAAACATCCAGTTTACTTCCATTTTTATACTCCGCCTGCTGCTTCCTTAATATCTGGTGTGATTTCCACATACACATCATCGTAAATATCCTGCAGGGAACTGCTGAGCTGCTTCTGTATGGCCGCAAGCTGTGCCACATTGATCATATTCGTGTCGTTGCGGATATAAATTTCCACCCAGAGCTTTCGCCCTGTCTGTATGATATTGTAAAAGGTTGGTTCATAGGAATAGCGTTCAAATTCATGATCTGCAAGCTTACGGATTCGCTGTGTGACCGCCTCCTCGGGCGCAAACAGAATCAGACTGCGAAACGCATCCTTCATCATACGCCATGGCTGTGGCAGCATGATCATCGCTATAACAATAGCAATGATCTGATCCACATAGGGGGACAGCCATGCAAACGGGGTATCACTCAAAAAACTGGCGCATAAAAATGCTGCGGCTACCCCGATACTGCTGCAAACATCAATTTTCCAGCCGAGCAGCTCTGCTTGTATCAAAGGAGAATCCACCCGGCGATTCATGATCAGCAAAGCGATGAGTATGACTGCGGACAGTCCTGCCAGAAACAGCTCAAACCAGCCGATCAGTCCCTGATTTACATGATTTCCGCCATTGACAATCATCTGTATATTACCAACGATCAAGCCAATGGTTACAGCTGCCAGAAAGCCGCCCTTCCCTAAAAGAAAGAAGGACTCCAGCTGAGCGTAGCCGTATGGCTTGCGCTCCGAGTACGGACGATACAGCAGCGGCACAAGGAAGACCATCAGTGCAAGGACCACTGCCTCCGCACCGTCATAGATACTATCCATCAGCACTGCCTGTGAATTTGTATAGATTGCCATCATAACCTCGATCACGGAAAAGAGAATTCCCGCAGCGACCGTTAGATGCAGAAGACGCTGTTCATGATTCATTTTTTCTTTATTCATTGTTTCTTCAGCCTCACTTTTCTATAAAGAAATACCCTTCTCTACAGAAATGGGCCCGGCTGTATGTATTGTTTGGATGTACGCTTTTTTCTTTTGTCCGAGTGGACAAGCATAGTTTCACAATCCTTTCTTAATCCCATTGTATCGCTTTTCGTGTCGATTGACAAGGTGCGGATTTCCCATCCATGCACGAAATCATTGTAATTTGCTACTATTATGCTTATACTAAACAGGAAAGTGAGGTCAGATATTATGGAAAACTATGGATACTTCAAGGTAGCGTGTATTACGCCTGCTGTTCAGATTGCGGATGTAAGGGCCAATCGAAAGATAATGCAGAAACTGCTGCACTCCCTGCCCTCCGATGTACGCCTTGCCGTGTTTCCCGAATTGTCGCTGTGCGCTTATACCTGTCAGGATCTGCTGTATCAAAATCTTCTGCTGGATGAATGTCTGGCAGCTTTGAAAACGCTACGGGATGAGAATGATAGTGAGGCCATACTTGCGGTAGGTCTTCCCATTCAACAGGGAAATCATTTGTTTAACTGTGCGGCATTTTTATATAAGCATGACATTCTCGGTATTGTCCCGAAAACCTATGTTCCCAATTACAATGAATTTTATGAGAAGCGCTGGTTTGCGGACAGTCAACAGCGCATGGGAGATACCATCCTTCTATTTGGAAAGCCTGTCCCCTTCACTGCGAATCTTCTGATCCGCGATGAAACAAGTGAAGCCGTGATTGCGGCTGATCTATGCGAGGACCTCTGGGTTCCCATTCCCCCATCTACCAGACACGCTGCGCATGGAGCCAATGTAATCGTCAATTTATCTGCCAGTAATGAAACAATCGGAAAAAGCGAATACCGCAAGGCACTGATAACCACACACAGCGCAAAAAACATGTGCGGCTATGTCTACACCTCAGCAGGCGTCAGTGAAAGCACGAGTGATCTGGTATTCAGCGGACATGACATCATCGCAGATAACGGTACCATTATTTCGGAATCAAGGATTCTTGAAGAGGAGCACATTCTCTATGGGGAAATCGATCTGGAGAAATGCCGCAGTGAACGCCTGAAGTTTCAAACTGCCTTGCAGGTAGCGGATAGCTGTACCTATACAGAGGTTGTTGTACGAACGGCCCCGATTACACAGCCACTGCAGCTGACACGCAGCATCTCCCCGTATCCGTTTGTGCCAAGAGAGGAAGCACAGCGCAGCAAACGTTGTATGCAGATTTTACAAATGCAGGCAGCCGGCCTTGCACAGCGATTGAAAAAAATCAACTGTACCCAGCTGATCATCGGGATATCCGGAGGTCTGGATTCCACACTGGCTCTGCTTGTTGCCCATATGGCATTTGAAACGCTCAGCCTGCCCAGTCAGGGCATTCTTGGGGTTACCATGCCGGGATTTGGTACTACGAAGCGAACACGCGGCAATTCTCATAAGCTGATGGCTGCCCTGCATACCAGTGTAAAGGAAATTTTTATACACGATGCGTGCGAACAGCATTTCAAGGATATCGGACATGATTTTAGGCAGCACGATATCACCTATGAGAACACGCAGGCAAGAGAAAGGACACAGATTCTGATGGATTTGGCCAATGCATACAACGGCATTGTTCTGGGAACCGGGGATTTGAGTGAGCTTGCACTGGGATGGTGTACCTATAACGGGGACCATATGTCCATGTATGGTGTCAACGCCTCCATTCCCAAAACACTGGTTCGCTATCTTGTAAAAACATATGCGCAGGATATGCGGGAAAAAGGAAGATTGGACATAGCGGATGTGCTGGATGATATCTGTGCAACACCGGTATCACCGGAGCTTCTACCGCCCACAGAGAATGATGAAATCGCACAGATTACAGAGGATGCCATCGGCTCCTATGCATATCACGACTTCTTTCTCTATCATATGCTGAGAAATCATTATGCGCCTGCCAAGATATACAAGCTTGCACAGCTCGCCTTTCCACAGGAGGAACGAAAGAAGATTCTTGCTACCATGCGGATATTTTACCACCGCTTCTTCACGCAGCAATTCAAGCGAAACGCAATGCCGGATGGTGTTAAGGTAGGCTCCATCTGTCTTTCCCCGCGCGGTGACTGGAGAATGCCAAGCGATGCCTGTGCTGCTGCATGGATCAGGCAGGTGGATGCCCTGCAATAGATCGCAGCTGTCAGACACTTATCCTTAGCGAACCAGTGGAGGTAAGCTTGGTAAACCGCCCCGTAACATAAAAGGTTCAACCCCATCCAGTAACCGGATAGCCTTGAACCTTTTTTTCTTATGAACGACATTATGCTCCTGCATTTTGTTTGCGGATATATGCTTCAAAATCCTCCACACACAGCGGCTTTGAATAATAATAGCCCTGGATTTCATCACAGCCGTGCTCCTTCAGGAACACAACCTCATCCGCCTCCTCGATTCCCTCCGCTACACTGTGAATAGCAAGCGTCTTTGCAAGGCTCAAAACACCGCCGACAATGTCTCTGGCACGCTGTGTATTGCCGTGATTTGTCTGAAAGAACACCTGATCCAGCTTGATGGTATCAATTGGAATATCCTTCAGCATATTCAACGAGGAATAGCCGCTGCCAAAATCATCCATGGAAATGCGGAAGCCATAGGAACGCAGCTCCTGAATGATGGCAAACAGCTCCATACTGCGGTCAAAGATTACACTTTCCGTTATTTCGATTTCCAGCTGCTCTGCTGAAACGCCGTTGCGCTCAACGATATCCAGAACACGGCGGGCAAAGCCGGGGCGGAAAATATACATTCTGGAAACATTGATGGAAATACGCAAGGAGGGATACGTTCGCTCCCATTTCTTTAAGAGCTGACAGACTGCATCCATCATATACATATCCAGCTGCTCCAGAAATCCGTTTTTTTCAAACAGCGGTATAAAGGCCTTTGGCGGTATCATGCCGAATACCGGAGAATCCCAGCGCACCAGTGCCTCTGCACTGTGGACAATATCGTCGCTCAGCGTGACCTTCGGCTGCAGATAGACCTTAAATTCCCTGTTTTTCAACGCCTGCTCCATCTGACCCTCCAGCCGCTTCTGATACAGCATCGTGTCGTACATCTTTTCACTGAAGAAGGTACAGCGCTGCTTCTTTTCTGCCTTGCCCAGCAGCTTTGCATGCATACAGCGATCATGACACGGAGAAAATTCACGATCCGTATTCTGCAGCAGATAGACACCGGCATAAAAATCAGCCTTAAACTGCTCGCGCTGCTTGCGCATCTCCTCCTGAACAGCCTCCATCAGTGTATCATAACGTATGGCGATACTATCCGCAGCCCGCATTTTCCACAAGACGATAAAACGGTCTGCGGAAATACGCGCACAGCGTTCATCCGCACTGCAGTTTTCCTCGCACAGCCGCATCGTGGTAATCAGCAGCTGATCGCCGCCCTGATAGCCGTACAATTCATTCAGCAGCTTGAAGTCGCTGACATCAAATTCAATCAGAGCATAGCTGTCTGCCTGTCCCCTGTCCAGCAACATCTGAACATCCATGCGAAACTTATTGTAATTGTAATGGGATGTCAGCTCATCATAGAATACCACCTTATCAATCTTTTTCTCATTGCGCACCCGGGACATATACAGATAGCATATGATGCCGCTGAGAACCAGCGCTACCAAAAACCAGGTGGCTGCCGCTATGAGAATGACATTATTGATCTGGCTGGTCACCACACTTACCGGAACGACAGAAAACACATACCAGTTGTTATAGCCCAGCGGTTCATAGGCAAGATAGCGGTCTTCTCCATTCATCGACTTGAATTTCACAATACCGCTTTCCTGCTTTTTCAGTTTTTCCATATCGAATTCATCATAGAAGCTCAGCTGGTTGAGATTGTGCACCGCCTTGCTGGCGGTTTCGCTGTTGGAATTGAGGACGATATTTCCATCCTCATCCCCGATGGCACTGAAGCCCTTGCCGTCATAGATTTCCATCAGCAGCTTATCTGCCAAGTCCTTTGTCCGGCTTGCCGCAAACAAAACATTGCGAATGCTGCCATCCTCGGTGCGAACCGGAGTGGCAAATACATTGAGATCATACCCGCCGATTTTATCATGCAGAGTATTGGAAAAGGAAGACCTTCCCTTCAGAGCTTGCTTAAAATATTCCCGATCCCCTACATAAAACTGCATTCCATCCGTTGTCAGGCAGTTCCCTTTTTCATCGGTAATGCCATACCGCATGAATTCACTATTTCCACTGGCACTCATCAGGGCATGAAGCAGCTGTTCCGTATCCGTGGTATGCTCATTCTGCAGCATATAGGAGATATTCTCCAGTGTTGACATATGATCATGAATCCGTATTTCAACAGCAGTCGTAGTAGAAGCGGAAATTTCCTGAACGTTATGCTTCAGATCCTTGATCAGACTGCCTCGTATGCGGTCAATATAAAAACCTGCGATGCAGGCAAAAAATAGAAGACTGACTGCCGCAAGTACAATCGCCTGTTTGATAGATCCATGCTTTTTCATATTCCAGCTGCCTCCCTTCTTCTACTAAGTTTATGTATATTATACTTTTATGAAAAGGATAAATTCCCTTTTTTTGTTACATCCTTATTATAAAGTCATTTTCCGGCATATACAACTGAATTTTATGAAAGGAAATCTCATTTTTATCAAAACTGGTAAATCTTGAATTTTACAGACAGAACCGCATGAAGAAAAGGTAACTTATTCCTTTTTGAATCTTCTTCGTTAACAGGGTCTGTAAAGCAAAAGAAGAAGGAATATCGTTTCTAACATTCATAGAAACGATATTCCTTCCTGTATTGTTATACTTATATCCTAATCTGTAAGAATTTCTGTTTGAACGGCTGTTATTTCCATACCCAGACTTATACAAGCTCTCTTCAGGACAGGTCCGTGTTGTTATCTACAGGCTGCGCTATATAAAGGATTGACTATCTGTATATATTTAATACGATACTTTTTTCTCTCATAAATTTACGGATGCATACCACCTCCCTGCGGTATACCTGCATTACCATAAGTTGTCACTGCTTCAATAAGTGTCATTGATGTCAGCTTCATACCGCCCTTTGCATTTGTAATGATACCATTTTTTACGGAAGAAGCACTGCCGCCGACATAGATATCATAGGTACTCCCTGTATTCAATGTACCTGTACTGATGACTACATTCTGCCATGCTTTTACAGAAGACACGCCCAGTATGGTTTTGCCGGCTTCATCCTGTACATAAAGGATCGTTTCAGCATTCTGTGTACTGTCTGTACGAATCATAAGAGAGGGCTGCTTACTGGAAGCAGATGGTGCCATCGCCATATCGCTGCTTCCCACTGCAACCAGCGTTCCCCCATTCATCGCAAAACTGCCATCATAATCCAGTGCTCCATTGCCGCCGTTTTCAGGACCCATGACAATCAAGGTACCATCATTCATCACGATATCCTGATTGCTGTCCACACCATCTCCATCAGCGTCAACATAAATTGTTCCTCCATCTATAGTAAGCAATGGATTTCTCAGATTACCGGCTGCATTGATACCATCATCACGCGCTTTCACCTGAATCTTTCCTCCCTTGATTTGGATGGTATTTGCCTCCAGTCCCTCATAGGACTGTTTTATCTGTACTGAGCCTTTACGGATCGTCAAAGTAACATCCGCATGCATACCGTCATCATCACTTGACAGGGTATAGGTGCCGTCTTTGATATCCATACTTCCATTGGTATGCAGGGCATCATCATGTGAGCTGATGGTATAGCTTCCCTTATACAGCACCATATTTTTAGCGGCCTTAATACCCTTCTGACTCGTTTCCGCTGTTTCATCATGATTGTCAAATTCTCCCCATGGCTGAGGTGAGGAGCTGGCGCTAACCTTATTTACACTTCCACCTCCGCTGGTAACCGTAAAGACCCCATCGTAAATCGTAAGATCGCTGGCACTCTGTAAACCATCCTGCTGTGCTTCAATAACAAAGGTTCCCTGATCAATGCTCAGATTCCCCTGTTCCTTCTCATTGGTTGTCACAATGCCGTCCCCCTGTGCCTTTACCATGTAGCTGCCTTTGTAAATAAGCAGAGCATCCTTGGCCTTGATTCCATCGTTTTCTGCCGTGATATTCAGATTTGTATTCACCAGCTTCAGCGTATCCTTACACTGGATTCCGTTTTTATAAGAAGCCGTGATGTCCAATGTACCGCTGCCGTTGATCGTTAAATCATCCTTGGAAAACAATGCCGCACTCGGCTCTTCCTTCTCATCCACCGTATAGATGGCTGTATCCTTCAGGGAGCTGCTGGTACCCTTTGGCAATGTAATAATCACCTTATTCGCATGCTTCACATATACCGGTGCACTGTTTTTGCTCTCGATATGAGCATTATTCAATACAATACGAACAACGGCATCCTTGGCATCCACAATAACAGAACCGTTCTTCAGGGTACCGCTCAGCTGATACGTACCGGCCTTCGTTATCTTCACATCACCGCTTTGCGCATCCAGTGAAATTTTTTGTGCGTCGCTGATTTCCGTAATGTAATCCGCTGCCTCCAGTGACAGCGTGCTGCTTTGTTTCACCACAGAAGCATTTGTAGCTTCTGCGGATGAGGTATCTGCGGTATCCTGATCACTCTGACAGCCTGCCAGTATCAGTGCAACAGCCAGAAAAGCAGACATCCATGCGGCTTTTTTATAATTCATTCTGCATCGCCTGCCTTTTCGCTACGATTACATTCAGATTGCCATTGCGGCAGCGAATGTCATCCACCATATTCTTTTCCTGTTTCACTTCTCTCAATTCTGCATGATAGGTCAGCTCCAGCATGGCGCCAAGCTGAATTGTTTTGACGCGGACAAGCTCTGCACTTTTACAATAGCACTGCAGGATATCGTCAAACACCTCCGTATAATCCAAATCCTCGGGAATCACGATTTTCAGTTCCTTATACAGCTGCAGATTCTTCGGCTGCAAAAGTGTAAACAGCAACCATGCACTGACGCTGACAACAATCGTCATAAATGCCGCAAAGCTGACATAGCCCATGCCGATTGCCAGTCCGATCGCCATGGAGAAAAAGATAAACAGTATCTCCTTACTGCTGCCAGGAAGCGAGCGAAACCGAACAAGACTGAAAGCCCCAACAACGGCAATTCCAGTTCCCAGATTACCATTGACCATCATGATGACGAACTGCACAAGAGAGGGCAGCAATGCCAGTGTGACAGTAAAGCTGTGGGAACAATACCCAAGCCTTCGATAAAACCATGCAATGCCCAGTCCCAGGACAAGTGCACTTATGCAGCAAAACACACCATCCAGGATTGTCAGACCCTGTTCCAGATTTAAGATGCTAGTAAACATAACAGTTCTCCTTTTTCTTTTTTATAAAATACCTGTCCCACCTTGGAAAAAGATGTGGGATACAGCCGCATATCCGAAAGCACGCTGCTCAGCCATAGCGGATAACTTCTTCCAGCCTTGATTTCCAGCAGGATCATATCTCTGTGAAACAACTCTTCATTGCTGTCGTGGTCGCTTAAGGATAGATGGTCAAACCTGCTGCGGATATGGCTGTCCATCGTGATGCGCAGCTGCTGTTCCTGTTTTCCGACATAGGATACACGATCATATGCCAGAAAGATTCTCGGCTGTACCTGATAATGGTACAGCGTATAGGATAGTTCCTTTTCAATCTGGCTGGCACACAGATTGGGATTGTTCAGGAACCTGCGGCATTCACCATAGCTCAGCTGCATTCTGCGTTTGCAGACCGTCTGTGCATATTTGCGTTTGATTTCCAGATATATCGTATCCTCTTCACAGCATACCGGTTTATAACTGCGAATGCGCAGCTTTTCTTTGAAGGGCGGCTTTTCAATGGAACGGTGGATGAGATCAAACTGTTCCGTATCCAGATAAAGATTGTATATGGTGCTTGTCGGATAAATGTCCTCTGTGATATATGGACGAATGCTATTCACAAATATTCGACACTGATCTGCTTCCAGCAGATACTTTTTTTCAATTCTCTGTATGACCTGTGTCATAAGTATCACCTCAGCGATAGTTTACCGGATTTGAAAGGATTTCCAATGATGGTAGCTTGAAAAATGTGTGAAGTTTTTAGATGCTTTTTTCAAAGAACCTGTTACAATGAAAGCAAAGAATAAAAGGAGAAGATTATGGACGTATTTCAACAGACAACAAAAATTCTGCAGTATGCAGCAGTGCAGGAATTTCTGCAGGAATTTTCTTTCCGTGAGAATGATTACATTTTAGCAAGCCGCAGTATTTACGAAGCCTTCTTTACGGATGCCATCGGGAAGGCCTCGATTGCCTTTCACAGTGATTACGGCAGAGGAGAACCGGATGATCGCATGTTGGATGCCATGCTGAAGGATATGCGAAAAAAACAGCCTGATCGCATCATCGCTATCGGCGGCGGCAGTGTGATTGACTGTGCCAAGCTGTTTGTTTTTGAGGGGAATGCCAGTGCAGAGGAGATGTTTCTACAAACCTGTGAGCTGGTAAAGACAAGAGAGCTGATTGCCATACCGACAACCTGCGGCTCGGGCTCGGAGGTCAGCCGGATTTCCATCTGTGAGCTGACATCACTGCATACCAAGCTGGGACTGGCCATCGACGAACTGTTTCCTGATCAGGCCATTCTGATTCCGGAGCTGCTTTCCAAATTGCCGTTTTTCTACTTTGTGACAAGCGGTATCGACGCTTTGATCCATGCAAGTGAATCCTTTGTATCTCCCAAAGCCAATGCCTATACCCGCATGTTCAGCAAAGAAGCGATTCGCCTTCTGCTTCATGGATTTCAGGTGATTGCAAGGAAGGGGGAAGCGGCACGCATGCAGCTGCTAGAGGATTTCATGCAGGCCAGCAACTTCGCCGGCATCGCATTTGGCAATACCGGTACAGGAGCTGTGCATGCCCTTAGCTATCCGTTATCCGGAATCTACCATGTTACACACGGGGAAGCCAATTATCAGTTTTTTACAGCCGTATTCCAAACATATGAAAAGCTGGATCCAAGCTGTGTAGCTGCTATAAAAGAACTGTTTTCAAACGCTCTCTCCTGTCCTATCGAGGACGCCTTTCCCTGTATGGAAGCATTGTTTTCCTCGCTTCTTGCACGAAAGCCGCTGCACGAATACGGAATGCAGGAAAGCGAAATCGAGGCCTTTACAGACAGTGTGATCAAAACCCAGCAGCGTCTGCTTACCAACAGTGCAATACCGCTGGAAAGACAAGATATTTTATCGATATATCAGACCTTATATGAACAGCGCTTGCCGAAGCGTGCAGATGCGGCAGGCTAAGAGGTGTATGGAAATCTCGATAAATCCACAGAAAGGAGATGCATATCATGGCTAGCATTATCACCATTTCAAGAGAATTTGGAAGTGGGGGAAGAACCATTGGAAAAGAGGTCGCAAGACGCCTGCAAATTCCCTGCTATGATCGAAAGCTGATTGAAACGGCAGCCCAAGAGAGCGGGCTGGCGCAGGACTACATCGCACAGGAGGGAGAATATGCCCCTGGCAAGCGCTTGTTTTCCTATGCCTTTCTCGGACGCGATGCAAAAGGAGAAAGCATCAGTGATTATGTGTGGAAAATTCAGCGACAGATTATTCTGGAGCTGGCACAGCAGGGCCCCTGTGTTCTTGTCGGACGCTGTGCTGATTATATATTGAAAGATTATGCGGATGCGCTGCATGTCTTTCTGCATGCCGACACAGACTTCAAGGCGCAAAGAGTTATCGAGAAATATGGCGAAACTGATATCGACATTGAAAAACGCCTGCATGACAAGGATCACAGACGTGCTTTGAATTACCGTTATTATACCGAGCAGATTTGGGGAGCTGCCGAGCATTATGACCTGTCGCTCAGCACATCACATATCGGACTGGATACCTGTGTGGATCTTCTGGTGAGACTTGCGAAAAAGTAAGTCCTGTCTGCAAAAAGCCGAACTACAAAAACTGATTCCTATAACGGGCACGGCAAGCCGCGTATTAGGAATCAGTTTTTTGCTATTTGTTTATGTAGCTAAGCAGACGGTTTCAAAAGATGCCATGCTGCCCTTATATGTGGATCCGGCGCATTCATTGTTCCTGTGTGGCTTCCACCTTCATATTTTTCATGGTGATCACATCCACAAGCAGGGTGATTCCTCCGATTGCTAAGTATCCTGCGAGCACCGTTTGCAGCACCACAAGGGATACGAGTGGAAGAATCAAAAAGGCGGCAGCGGCAAGGATATTCAAAACACCGCCGGCAATTACCCAGCCGTAATCAAGAATACCGAAAAAATGCAGCTTATTGGCAAAGGTGATTTTATTGATACCGAAAATCAGCAGTACAAATCCAAACATATAGGCAAAGACAGATACCGTGATTCCCTCAGGCGAAAACATCAGCAGCATACCGATTACCGTATTCAGCACGGCATTGATCAGTGTTCCTGCATCCCGCAGTAAAATGGGCATGTAGTAGTAATCCACCAGCTGATACATTCCCAGTGCAATTATCACAAGTGCTGCGGCTATCTTCAAAGCCTTTTGCATCGGTGAAGGAGCTTGCATACACAAAACCGCACAAACCAGCATGCACACACCTACGGCGGCGCCCAACAGCCTTACCGATTTCAGCTTGCGGTTCCAGTTTTCACTGAACACGCGTACAAAATCTCTGGACTGCTTCAGCATTTACAAGCATCCCGATTCCCGGCATCCCCCCGCAAGACATGTCTGCACACACGCAGACGCTCAAGCATTGGCATATCCTTCGGTATTGTGATAACGGTTTTTTCCTTTTCCTGCTGTATATCGGAAAGCCTTTCCTTCAGCTGATGCAGCGGCAGAGAATTCAGACGCTTCTCCATTTTCTTCATATTGCGATAATCCTTCACAAAGGAGGCTCCGGCATACAGAGCAGCACCTCCGGCAACTGTACAGAAACATTTCCATCCCTTTTTCATTTGGCATTCCTCCTATCTTTACTTCATTTTAACGCTGACCTTTATCCACTTCCATATACAGAATCCCGTATCTGTCAAAAGTACGGCATGTTTCCCGATACGACAGCAATTACAGACATACAACAAGATTTTTTTGCTGGAACCGATAAGAATGGCAGCGGTTACAAAAGGTGCACGATGCAGGAAGCGGTTTTTCTACCGTTAAGGTGTTTATGAAAAAGAGTATTCCATTTCTATAGATGAACGCGATCATTTTCATTCTCTATTTCAGGTTATAGTCATAAGCGAGTAAGAGGCCATGAAGATATCCAAGCCTCCTGTATTTTACAAAATAATAGCCAAGCAAATTCTCACAGCATAATTATTGACATATGCAAATAATAGGCGTATGATAACAGGGAAGGAGCTGATCATATGCCACGACCCTGCAAGAAGAAATGCGTATCCTCCATACCGGCCTATACTGCTTTCATCCGTACAGACGAGCCTATTCCCGCAAGCCATATCCAGATGAGTGTAGAGGAATATGAAACGATTCGTCTGATTGATTATCTCGGATGGAATCAACAGGAATGTGCCAGACAGATGCAAACCAGCAGAGGCAGCGTACAATCCCTGTATAATGAGGCAAGACGCAAGCTTTCCCGCTTTCTCATGGAAGGCAGTGCCATGGTGATATCCGGTGGCAATTATCAGCTGGACCTTGAACAGCAACCAACAGGAGATGATAGTATGAAAATAGCAGTTACGTATGATAACGGACAGGTGTTCCAGCATTTTGGACACACACAGATGTTTAAGCTTTATGAGGTTACAAATCAAAAAATCACGGCAACCACACTGCTGGATACCAATGGAAACGGACACAGTGCGCTGGTTACCCTGCTGAAAGCAAATCAGGTGGATACGCTGATCTGCGGCGGTATCGGAGGCGGTGCGAAGAATGCTCTTGCGGAAGCCGGTATACAGCTGTATGGCGGTGCCTGCGGAGATGCAGATGCACAGGTTACCTCTTTTCTGAACGGCAACCTGCAATACAATCCGAATATTCAGTGCTCTCACCACGGTGAGGGACATACCTGTGGAAGCCATGAGGGACACGGCCATTCCTGCGGTTCTTCCCATTTATAGACCTTACCATAGAAAAATTAGATAAAAAAGACTGTGCTTCGCAACATGATTGAATATCTGTGAAATTGATAATCGATCAAATGCGGGCACAGTTTTTTTCTGTTCAACTGCATAGCGACTTATTTATGCAACGATCATCGTCCCTATGGCGCATCCTGAAACACAATCCAAAATCGCTGTCCTTATTAAGCATATTTACAGTTCGCTGTACGCTTCCCCTGCACAAGCCTTTGAGGTTGCAAATGACTTACACTGCCGCTTTCTTATCCGATATACTTACGAGCCATACACCAAAACCACAGGCTGCCATCCGGATTGTAGGTATATGCGATATACGGACAATCCAATTCGTCCTTCTCTGTTTCTGAAACGATTACAACATAAATTCCGGAATCCCGCTGACATAAATCCATGATCTGATAATCATCCTGAAAAAACTTTCCATCCCTATCATAAACTGCAAAATATCCCGGTACACTGAACGCCTCATAGCGTATTTGATTTACATCATACTGCGCCACGGCCTCCTTCAGCACGTCCACTTCCTCCTGAGGAATTGTTTCTTTTACGGAAAATGCATAAACCTTGTATGTAAAAGAGCCATGCTCTGCCTCCCTTAACAATACACTGTCGGCGATTCCCTTCTGTAAGGCATTGTTCCATGTTTCCAGGGCTTCTTTCCGTTTTCCGGATTTAAACATCCCCGGATATACCTTTTTGTAAAAATCTGCTGTTGCCAGTTGTTGTTCCAGTTCCTGCTTCGTTACCATTTGAATTTTCCTCCTTGACGTACACAGTCCTTATGTTTTGGAAATGCAAACACCCATTTCCCACTTCTCTGTTCTGTTTCAAATTAAGCTGCATCTGCTATACGGATTCTGTAAAAAATCACACGGAAACCTTTCATTTGGTACAAACAGTTCAATCCCTGCACCAGAAAGCTCCGTAATATCAGTAGGATGATGCAAGTTTATGAGTATCGTTCAGATTCTCCTTCCTCATCCTCCTTTACCAGCGCTTCATGTTTTTATGAAACTTTTCACGATAGGCCTGTTTTAATTCCTCTGCGCTGATATCATAGCATAACAGGATATCGTTGTAATACATGAGCACATCCGCTAATTCTTCAACCAGCTCCTTTCTTATATGGCGCTCTTCAACAGCCCTTTGTCCTCCGTTTTTTTTCACGATATCAATAACCTCACCGATTTCGCCAAGCATCCACAGCAGCTTGTTTTTCCCTGTATCCGGACAGATCGGTTCCCATTGATCCCGGTATGTATCCTGCAAGGCCTTCTGCATTTCCTGCATTTCCTGTATTCCAAAATCCTCCATACATCATCCTCCTGTTATTTTATTCCCTTATAAACGCTGCTTTTTATAATTACTACCTCTATTTTATCATAATATAGCTACATTTCAGCACCAAATATGTAACGTAAACGCAAATATTTAGATAAGCGGAGAAATTTATGACAGCGTAAGCTTTTTCACTGCCGAATGTGCACATCGATATCAACAATGCAGCCACCTCGGCAGTACCCTCATGCTTTCTACAGTGTATTATCATGCAGCGATTTTGCGTAAAAAAACGTCTTTTTAGAAAAGACGCTGTTTTATCATAGGAAAGAGCCCTCGCCCCTTATCCTTTTACATCATATCCGGTATCTGTGATTGCCTGTAGAATTGCAGCATCACTGGTTCGCTGCTCATCATACTCCACATCGACAATGCCTTTTTCTGCACTCGCTGCACAGGCTATAACACCTTCGATGCCCTGCAGCGTCTTATTCACACGCTGCTCACAGTGCTGACACATCATACCTTCTACCTGAAATACCTTTTTCATGATCTCACTCCTATCTTTACTGTTATCATAGCATACTTCCATCAGGATTTCCTGTTTTTTACTCTGCATACCGCCTGCGTCATGGTACCCATCGGACAGTATACACACCATGTACGGGGTTTATACACCAGCATGGTGAGAATGCCCAGTATCGTGCTTGTCAGCATCAGACTGTAAAAGCCATACGCAAACTGCAAAACCCAGTCTGCTGCACCAGATGAAACAAACCAGGGAATCCGCACAGTCCATAAAAGCGTGATAAAGGCCGATAGCGGCTGTCCCTGCAGTACCGCATAGCTCATATACAGCATACTGGCAAACATCGATAGAAAGAACAGCAAGAAGCCATAACGAAACCATTTGCTTCTCAGCCATCGCGGACAGGCTCGCTGTGCGGAAAGCCGGCTACCCAATCGCTGCAAAAGCTGCCCCCTGCCGCAGTAATGATTACAATAGCTCTTTTCACCTTTTCCAACAGCCAGCAGCAGCGGCACCAGAAAACAAATAAGACCCAGCCAGGCAAACAGAATATGAAACAAGCCGAGAAACAAATACAGCATAGATGCGATCCACAAATATTCCGTCCATTTCGTTTTCATGAACGCACCTCAATAACGCTTGCAGGACAAGCCTTACTGCAAAGGCCGCAGCCTACACAGCGTACCAAATCTATGACTGCATAGCAGCCATGCGCAATGTGGATAGCCTGACGGGGACAAGTGGCAAGGCACGTCCCACAGGCAACACACGCTTTTTCCTCTACAAAAGCCTTCTTCAAAACAGCTCCTCCTTCTACATACCCTGTCAGTATATCGAAGAAGCTGCCGCTTTACCGTGACTTTGTCACAGAAACAGTTCATTATCCTTTCTTGTCACACAGGCCTTGTGAAGCTTCTTCACAGAAACCGCCAGCATGAGCTTATTCAGACTGCGTGCATGGACAGGGCAAACCGCGATGCAGCGCATACAGGAAATGCAGCGCGCTGTATCTGTTTTTTCCGGATGCTCCACCGGAATCGCCTGTACCGGGCATTGTGTTGCACACTGTCCGCATTGCATACACTGCTTATCCGCAGAGGGTTTCAGCGGTACACCGCCATAGCTCTTATACGGATGGTTTCCCGCTACATGCAGCACGCAGCCAGCATCCTTTTTCAAATGCCTGCGTATCTGCTGTGAAAATGTGCCAAGCTCCTGTGTATCCTGTGCATCGGGACGTCCGGCTCCATATTGATGCATGATGGAATGCTCGGCAACCGCCGCAATCGCCGCACGGCACACAAAGCCGCTTTCCTGTGCACAATCCTTCATCTCCAGCAGGGTATCCTCATAGGCACGGTTGCCATAGCTGCATACCAGAATAGCGGAAGCCTTGTTGCCCTGCATGGCACGCAGCCGCTGCAATGCTGCCTGTGGTGCTCTTCCTCCATAGGAGGGCATAGCAATGATACAGATATCCTCCTTTTGAAAGTGGGGAAGGCGCTCTGTTATCTGTGGATTGCATAAATCTATACAAATACTCTTCGCTTCCCTCCATTCACGTTCCAGTATTTCAGCAATACGCCTTGTCCCACCGCAGGGACTGAATAGAATCGTATAAAATGCCATGATAAATCTCCTCTCTTTCAGGTATTCAGATGCATTCCAAAAGCAAGCCTATACATACCGATATAAGCATTCCTGCCTGAACCCTTTTGTTTCTTTCTTCATTATAGAACGATGAACTGTGTGATTCAATACGCCCTGCCGCTTTTCTTTTTTGCTATAGGAAAAAGATAAGGCGTAAATCGTTCTGGTTCTGCACAAGACATCGCTGTTTCCTTTTCTAGCTTCCTTCCTTTGCTGGCACAGATCGTAAACAAGTATATGCGCTTTTTCTTGTGTGTGATAAAGTCACGGAAGTATTTGTTCGCCAGCGGTATGCTTTGTACGTAAGATAAAGCAAGGAGGTCATGATAATGACAATACATGTAACAAGCAGTAATTATGAAGAGGAAGTACTGGACAGCAGAGAGCCAGTGCTCATTGATTTTTATGCGGACTGGTGTGGTCCCTGTCAGATGCTGAAGCCAATCATTGAACAGATGAGCGAAGAGGCGGAGCATACGAAGATTGTGAAAATCAATATTGATGAGGAGCCGCAGCTGGCAGGCATGTTTCAGGTTATGAGCATTCCAACACTCGTATACATGCGGGATGGGTCCATACAGGGAAGTGTCAGCGGCTATCACAGTCTGGGACAGATCAAGTCCTGGATCGGAGAATAGTATGCTGTTTTTCAAGCAACGGCAGCAGGCTATGGCAATGTCGATCGAGGAAGGTTTATTGCTGAAAAAGAAAGAGCCGTCCATTTGTCTGTTGGATGTCAGAACGCCGAAGGAATACGCATCGAAACATCTGCCGGAAAGCATCAACCTGCCTCTGCAGCAGATGGAAACCGTTCATGCGATAATACCGGATTTGCAAACACGGATTTTGGTATATTGCCAAAGCGGCTCCCGAAGCCGGCGTGCAGTGATCGCCCTGAAAAAATATGGCTATGAGCAGGTTACAGACCTGGGTGGTATCATGCACTGGAATGGAAAGATGGTGAGGTAGATATGAAAATTGTAATTGTAGGCGGCGTTGCCGGAGGTGCAAGTGCTGCAGCACGCCTGCGCAGATTAGATGAACATGCACAGATCATTCTGCTGGAAAAGGGACCGCATATCTCTTATGCAAATTGCGGGCTTCCCTATTATATCGGTGATGTGATTCAGGCTGCAGAAAAGCTCACATTGCAGACACCTGAGAGCTTTTATAAACGACTTCGCATCGATGTACGAATAAACAGTGAGGCAGTCCGTATTCTGCGTGATACCAAACAGATAGAAATCAAACAAAAGGATGGCAGCTGTTATTGGGAAAGCTATGACAAGCTGATTCTTTCTCCCGGGGCAAAGCCGATACGACCAAAGCTGCCGGGAATTGATAGTCCGCGTATTTTCACCCTGCGCAATATACCGGATACCTTTGCAATAAAGGACTATCTGCAAATGCATACCCCGAAACGCATCCTGATTGTCGGGGGCGGCTATATCGGAGTGGAGCTGGCAGAAAATTTTGTTCATGCCGGCTGTCAGGTAACGATTGCGGACATGGCGGAGCATGTGATTGCACAACTGGATACAGATATGGCGGCAGAGGTCCATCAGTATTTGAAGGATCATGGAATCCGGTTGTGTCTGCATACCGCAGCACAGGGCTTCTTCGATCATGAGGATGGAATTGATGTGCAGTTTACAAAACATAAAGAGTGCTATGATATGGTGATACTGGCAGTTGGTGTAGCACCGGATAGCGCACTGGCAAGGGAATGCGGACTTTCCGTGAATGCGCGCGGGGCAATTCTTGTTAATGAACAGATGCAGACAAACGATGAGGATATTTATGCCATCGGTGATGCCATCGCCATACAACATTATGTTTCCCGCAAAGAAGACTATATCGCATTAGCCGGACCGGCCAATCGCCAGGGACGGCTGGTTGCTGATCATATCTGCGGAAAGCCCATCGCCTATAATGGAACAATGGGCTCCAGTATTCTTAAGCTGTTTGATATGAGCATCGCCATGACCGGTCTGAATGAAGCAGCTGCACAGGCGGCCAATATCCCCTATGAAAAGGTCTTCGCCTATGCTCCCCATCATGCTGCCTATTATCCTGATGCGAAAAATCTATGCATCAAGCTGCTGTTTCAGCCGGATACCAAAGAGGTGCTGGGCGCACAGATTGTCGGCTTTGAGGGAGTGGATAAGCGCATTGACGTACTTGCGACAGCGATTCACGGACATATGCAGATTGCAGATCTTGCCCAGCTGGAATTAAGCTATGCTCCCCCGTTTTCTTCAGCCAAGGATCCTGTCAATATTGCAGGCTTTCTCGCGGAGAATATACAGGCCGGTTTGGTTAAGCAGCTGCATGTTCAGGATTTTGCCAGACTGGATGCACATGCACAGATCATCGATGTACGCACGGAGGATGAGTATGCGGCCGGACACCTTGACAAAAGCCGCCATATTCCGATAGATGAGCTGCGGGAGCGGCTGCATGAGCTTGATAAGGGGCAGGAGGTTTATCTGGTTTGCCAAAGCGGTCTGCGAAGCTATCTGGCCGCAAGAATGCTGACCCAGCATGGCTTCTCAGCGACACATCTTGCCGGAGGGTATCGTCTGTATGCAGTCATGATGAAGGAGCAGCCTGTGGATTCCTCCCTGCATGGCATCTGCGGGGCAAAGCTGTCATAGGTCGTCTCGAATTGTATCGCCCGCTTCCCTTCGATTCAAAGGATTCACGATATGCGTCCTGTATCCTTTCTTCAGCTATCGAGGAGAAGCCTAGAATTTCATCGCATGTGAGATTCCCATGCGATTTTTCTTTTCCCTGCGAAATACAGCATGAAAGCACGAATAAAAACAGCAATGCTCCAACAGCTCGTTATGGCAACAGCCTACTATTCTGTATCCGTCTATGCTTTCGATCAAAGAGCTTTATCGGCTCGTATGGCTGTAGGTCATAGCTTTTTCCATAATAAAGCAGCTTTTTTCCTATTTCTACTTGACCTATAGTGAACTCCAGGTTGTATAGTAGGGATGTGATGATGACAGCACAGCTCATAAAGGAGGCAACATGATGCAGAAAATTTTAGTAGCATACTTCAGTGCAAGCGGTACAACAAAAAAGGTGGCAGAAAGGCTCGCAGGGCTTATGAAGGCTGATGTGTTTGAAATTCAGCCAGAGCTGCCGTATACAGCTGCAGATTTGGATTGGGAGAATAACCAAAGCAGAAGCTCAGTGGAAATGAGTGATCAAAGCTCTCGCCCTGCGATCCAGACGAGGGTTGAACATATGGCGCAGTATGACCTGATCCTGATTGGCTTTCCTATCTGGTGGTATCGGGAGCCATCGATTATCGATACCTTTGTGGAGACCTATGATTTCCATGGCAAGACCATCGTTCCTTTTGCCACCTCTGGCGGCAGCGGACTCGGTGATTCCGCCCGTCATATAGCCGCACTCGCAAAGGGAGCAGACGTGAAGGACGGACAGCTGCTTCGTGCAGGCGCTTCAGAGAAAGAGCTTTCCGCCTGGATCAAAACCATAAGCGAAAGGCCTGCTTCTATATAGTAGAGAAACATAGAGGCTTAGCATTATATCCATATCGGTTAGAATAAGAAAACGAGATTTCAACCCTCAGAATTTCTGAGTATGCGAAATCTCGTTTTGTTTGGCTCAGGACAGCACAGGTTAGCAGTCCAGCTATCCTTTTCTTCATGAGCTGATGAAGCTACTTGAAAGCAGGATGGGCAATGACTGTAAAGAGGTAGAGATTGCGGCAGTCTTATTTAGATTCACTAAGACTAGACTGCTCTGGTGTGCCCGGAAAAATCTCCCATGCAGATTTAGATCCACTAGTCTCAGAAGAGATTAGACCTTATTGGATGTAAACAAGACTTATTATATTTTTATTTAGATCCACTAGCCTCACAAGGTCTATTCCCAGTTTATCATATAAGGCTTACCTTCTTGAAAAACCGTCAGCTTTGAAATATCATGCCGTCGCAGAAATTCCCTTCCCTCATGAAAATGAAAGGCATAGGCTTCTGCTTTATGCGCATCTGAGCTCATCGTAAACATTGCCCCTCCCAACTGCTTATACCAGTCAACCACGGTTTCATATAAAGGCAGCTGCCCATACTGAAACATACTGCGGGTATTCAGCTCCAAAGCGATGCTGCGTTTGATCATTTCCGGAAATATTTGCTCCATATACGGATGAGCGATCGCAAGAAACGTGTCCGTATCAACATCCTGTATCCGGCTTACATAGTCAAAATGACTGAGAACATTCGCAGGAAGATCACTTTGCACAGCCGCTAGCATCTGTTGGAAATAGGAATGCAGTATATAGGAAATTTCATGCTGTCTGGCCTCCTCATCCATATAATCAAAGGAACCGTTTTGATGGATGCTGAGCAGGATGATATCAAATTGCTTATTCTGCAGCCAGGCCATCAGCTGCGCATGATGTCTGGGAAGCCAGCCAATTTCAACACCCCGTAACAGCCGGATATCCGTTTGTTTCTGCAATGTCTTAAGATAGGTGCTATAGCGTTCATAATCCATCCAGCTGTCCTGAAAGCCGTTGGCGGAATTTTCCAAATCCACATGCTCTGTTGTCACTAAATGTCCTTTGGCATACTTCAGATAGTCCGAAAGCTCTGTACCGGAATCAAAGGAAAAATTGGAATGTACGTGCTGATCGTAATATTTCATAGGGGCCTCCTTATGCATATATAGGATGACTCCACAGTCATGGAATCATCAGGTAACGCTATCTGCATTCTAGCAGAATTTCAATGAAAAAACAATGCAGGAAGGAACTATCGGCCTTCTCCTCTTGCAACGTATCAAAGGTCAGCAAAAAAGACATGCTCACCATTGTCCAAGTACAGCACTTGCGGTATTTCTGAGCGTGCGATGCATAGTGGCTGTCCTGCTGCTTCATTTCATGTCTTACTCCAAGCAAAGTAGCCCTACATAAATGCAAAGAAAACTTGTCATCTCTATTGACAAGTAAACTTGGTATGATATACTTGTTATACCAAGTATGCTTGGCAGGAAAGGTGGAATACCCGATGAATAAAGAAGAGATACTCGCAAAGAGCAGAAATGAAAACAAGGGAATGGATATCATGGAGCTGCAAAGTCTTGAAAAAGCAAGCAAAGTAGCAGCAAAGGTCGGTATGCTGCTGTGCTGTTTTGTCGCAGTTATGGAGGTCGCAGTAACTGGACAGCTCAGTTTGGGAAGCTGGCTGATCTATTTCGGCATATTATGCACACTGTTTTTTATGAAATATCGCCTCATGAAAAAACGGCATGAGCTGCTGCTTTCCATTTTTTACACAATGCTGTTCCTCCTGTTCCTGATTCTATTTCTGTTGAAACTGTTATGCTGAAGGAAGAGCTGATTCTACGCAACCGGCTGAAGCAGGCCCGTTGTGCCATGCACTTATCCCAGACACAGCTGGCGGAGCTTGTCGGTGTTTCCCGCAACCCCATCAGCTCGATTGAAACAGGGCAATTTAATCCGACCGCCAAGCTTGCCCTCATTCTGTGTATTGCTCTTGATTGGAAATTTGAAGACCTGTTCTATTTTGAGGAAGCTTGATATCCTCCACAATTTATTACGTATGCAAAGGAGGCTTTTCCACAGCGCGCTGTGTCGAAACTGCTTCCTTTTCTTTTTTATTATAGGCTTTGCGGGATAACGCAGCAAAGTGTTGACCTTACAGGTAAATGATGCTGTGATGGTATTGACCTATTAGATAAATCCATGTAAGGAGGACTATCGATGCCCGCAAACGCACCACAGCTTCAGAAACAGCGAAAAGAAGCGCTGTTAAACGCTGCATTAAAAGAGTTCGCAGAGGTTGGCTATGAGCAGGCTTCTACAAACAGAATTGCAAGGGACGCCGGAATTTCCAAGCCGCTTATGTTTCACTACGTCGGTAACAAACAACAGCTATTTCTCTTCGTCTATGAGTATTTTTCAGATCTGCTGAACAAGGAGTATTACAGACAGCTGGATCGTACAGAGCCCGACTTGATCAAACGGCTTCATGGCGCATATCTGATCCAGCTGCGGCTGCTGTATGCATACCCATGGGTATTTGATTTTTTCAAAATGAGTGCAGGAATGGATATCCAGCTATTTGATGAAGATATCCAGCAAAAGCTGATAAAGCGGAAGACGGAGGACTGCCCTAATCTATTTGAACAATACGATCGCAGCCTGTTTCTACTGCCGCAGGAAGATGCAACATGTATACAAATCCTATATTGCTCCTGCAAGGGATTTCAGGACTTAATGCTGGATAAAATCAGGACCATGCAGCCTGCAAAGCTTTGCATTTCCTCCCTTGAAAAAGATTTGGACATATTTTTCATGGGATTGCGCAGGCTCATGTATAAGGACAATGGAATTGAGGCTCCCCATGCAGACGATGAATAAGCCAGTTCTTATGCATTTTCCTTTAACAGGTGAATGGAATACGCCCAATACACCGGGAAGCCGCATACCCAGTCATGGAACGAATGCGTTTGCTACCAGATATGCCTATGATTTTCTGCAGCTGGATTGGAATAGAAGCACTCATCCCTGCTATCGCTCCCATGTGCTTCAGTACCTGTTGTTCGGCGTCCCAATCTCTGCGTGCTATTGCTATGGAAAGCCTGTATATTCTCCGTGTGATGGAACGGTTGTATATGTGATGGATGGCTGCAAAGAAAGACCGCGTGCCCGCCTATTCACAGATGCTTTGCGAGCGTTTAAAAATAGCCGTCTCAAGCAAAATCAAAAAATAAGTGACATAGCCGGCAATGCAGTCATAATTCAGTATACAGATACGGTCTATGCCGCCTTCTGTCACCTGCAGCCAAATTCGATTGCGGTCTCTGAGGGACAACATATACAGACAAACGACCGCATCGGCAGCATTGGACACAGCGGTAATTCCATGTTTCCCCATCTTCATTTCCAGCTCATGGACAGTGCTGATTTTCTGCATGCGAATGGTCTTCCCTGCGCCTTTATCCAATATGAGGTGTTTGAAAACGAACAATGGCATACGGTATGCGAGGGCATCCCCACGGCACAGCAGCGCATACGATATATGCCCTCAGATGAAAGCAAATAGATCAGGTAACGCAAAGGGGTATAGAAGCACACGTCATTCCTTCTAGTCGACTCCATTCTGATTGTATCCTTAAAAGATAAAGCCAGGAAGTATCATTCCCCTGGCCTCCTGTTATAAACATCACATGGATACTTGATTCCTCTTCCCATGAAAATCCTGCTTTCTATTTCCTATGGGATATTCAACTGCATATGAAGCGGGTTGTTTTTCTTCCTGCGTTACGTACACAAAAAGCCGCTATGGAGTCTACTTCCTCAGCGGCTTCTTTCCTGTATGGTAACATGGATGCTATCCCCCGGCTGCTTGCCGATTTGTGCACGGATATCCTTACGCACACCCAAAATATGGCGTATTGTCTTCATGCGGACAAGGGAGCCATCATATGCTACATTGTCAAATGTCGCATGCACGTAGACCCTTCCCTTTTGAAATTCTTCCCTTACATCCCATGGAAACTCGATATAGGCACCATCTATACCATCAACTTTCTGCAGCACAGCATCAAATTCATAGACTTTAGGATTCATTTCCAACACAACCTTTCCGTTCATATCCTGTTCAGCTATACAGCGCTTATGCATTGGATATGATTTGTTCATTTCCGAAGCAGAGAAAAAGGAAGTTCCTTTGGTAAGGCATTCTTCACGCAGGAGACAGTGCTGGCTTCCTCTTATTCCAGAGGCATGCAATGCATGGAATAGCCTCCTGCATCCTTTATCGTAATGAACGCTTTTTTCCTAGTGAAATTCCTCTTCGTTAAACATTATAGATGGGATCAATCTGCTTCAATTCCTTGAACGTATCGATTTCCACGATATCCTCTTGGCGGACAGGCTTTACGATTACCTTGTGATTGGACAGCTTTTCACGCAACGCCACCTCATCCCAATACTTTTCCTTACCACCCGGCATTTTAAACACCTCTTCGATATCCTTCGCCATTTTCTCTCCGTCTTCCTTATTCCAGAAGGAGATTCCCACCATCTGATGACAGTCCTTGCCACCTACTGCAAGTCTGCTGATGTAGCCCTTTCGGGTATAGAAGCACCAGTCATCGGTAACATCCATTTTGATACCGCAATAATTGGTGGTATATTCATATTTGCGAATAATTTCCGGATTGTACAGCAACAGATCACTTTCCAGCACATAGGCATTGCACATCATATCCTTAATCAGATAGGCACTGGAAATATTATTGGTTTCGTTAAACAGCGGATTCTCAATGAATTTGATTTTCGGATATTTGTGCAGCAGTACGTCAAACTGTTCCCCCAGATAGCCACGCACAATCGTAATATCCTCAATACCCGCAGCCACGACAGCATCCAGCAGGGTTTCTATGATGCGCTTTCCATGTACCAGAACAAGGGGCTTGGGTGTATTCAGGGTGATCGGTACCATGCGGGAGCCAAAGCCGGCCGCAAGAAAGATCGCCTTCTTCACTCGATAGGGCTCCAGTACCTCATAGCCCTTGAGGGTAACATCATACATAGAGCTTCCTCTGGTTTTGATCACTTCGCTGTCCTGCAGCTCCGTCAGGGTTTTATTGATGACACCGAGAGAAAGATCCAGCTGCTTTGCCAGTCTTCTCTGGGTGCATTTGTCGTTTTGATGGCGTTCGATATACACCAGGGTTTCAAACTGATTTAATGTAAGGTTCATATACGTATCTCCTTTACAGCGCTTTTATCATTATAGCAGAGTACAGCGGTTTTGCAAATATCGAAATACATAGGAGGAAGCCTCCTGCTAAGCCTCATGATCCTTGATCAGCTTCCTTTTCACCACATATACAAGCAGCTTCACAATCAGATTGACAAGCAAAATCACAACAGAGATAAAGGCGGTCGCCTCAATCAGTGACTGCGAATCAAACTGCGGTATGAGCAGCGACAGCGGCATATTGCGGAAATTCGCCAGAAAGGATACTGCGGATATCGTCACCATGGAATTGACAAACAGATAGCTGAACATCTCTACAATGGTTCCCTTCGTACAGGGAATATAGACATCCTTCAGCATACGGAAGCGGGAAATCCCCATTGCTGCGGAGATATCCTCCAGATTGCTGTGAAACTGCTGAAGCGAATTGTATGCCATCAGATAAGGATTGGCAAAGAAATGCGTAATGTTGACAAGCACCAGAATCGCAATACCGCCATACAGAAAGCTTCCCTTGTAAAAGAGCACATAGCTCAGACCGAGGACGACACCGGGTATGGCTAGCGATATCATGGACACCAGATGCAAAACGCGGCTGGATAGCTGCGATGCATTACGGGCTGTCATAAAGGCTGTTAAATAGGTCAGACAGACGCCGACCATGGATGTCAGCATTGCAATCGCCAGCGAATTTTTCAAATACATACGAACGCCGAGATCCATCGCCTGTATAATATTGTCCAGTGTCAAAGAAAGATCGGTTGGATAGTGATTGACAAAGGAAAGCACGGCAAAGGTGATCAGCGGCAAAGAGAGAAAGACAACCGTGGCGATACAAACGATATGGGCAATACGATCACGCTTCGCATTCGGCGCAATCTGATAGGAACGCGTTACCGTGGAGCTGCTGCCCTTATTTTCATTTTTCAAATCAAGGACAAAAGCGATAACTGCAGGAATCAATAGCAGGATTCCGATAATGGCTCCCTTTGAAAAATCCAGAAGTCCAATGACCTCACGATACATATATACCGGAAGGGTGATGGATTTCCCGCCGACGACAAGCGGTACGCCGTAATCGGTAAAAATCATCGTAAAGACAGAGAAAACAACACTGATCAAAGGCCCCTTGATATTGGGCAGCGTGATGGTGAAGAACTGCTGGCGCTTGGATAAGCCAAGCACACTGGCAGCCTCATAGGTCGTGTAATCCTCATATTGAAAGGTATCGTTCAGCATCAAAAAGGCAACCGGAAAGGAATACAGAATGGAGCCAAGAATGATACCGACATACCCGTACAGGAAAAATTTCATATGCAGCAGATTGGATATGATGCCGTTATCACCGAACAGCAGTACCAGCCCCATCCCATGGGAGATGGAGGGGATAAGCATCGGCAGTGTGAACAGCATGGTGTAAACAGAGCGATGCCGGATATGGGAACGGTTCATAAACCAGGCAAGTGCAAAGGCCAGGGATACGGATAACAGGGTTGCCAGAATGGTGGTGCACAGCGAGTTGATCACCATTGGCTGAAACTGCGGGGATGTGAGTACCTTCTGAATATCCTTGGCATCGATGTTTACCAGCAGGGCAATCAGCGGACAGATGACAAAGAAAAACAGAAAAAGGGCAACGAGGACACGGGAAGCCTGATAGCGTTTATTGTTCATAGACCTGTTTCCCCGTACATTTACACAGACTTTCCAGCTTGCCATCCAGATGCGCATTGACGAAGTCGATGATATACTGGTTTGCCGGATGGTGATAAATATTCTGCGGTGTATCAATCTGCTCGATGTTTCCCTCACTCATAACCATGATGCGATCGGACAGATAAAATGCCTCCTCCTGTTCATGGGTGATAAAGATCATGGTGGAATTAAAGCGCTTCTGAATGTCCTTCAGCTCCTTTTTCATGACCTCGCGCATGCTGACATCCAGTGCACTGATCGGCTCATCCAGCAAAATGATTTTCGGATTCAGCGCCAGTGTTCTGGCGATTGCCACACGCTGCTGCTGTCCGCCGGATAGCTGGGAGGGGCGTTTTTTGATCTGATCGCTCATACCGATCGCTTCCAGTGTCTGTAAGGCGATTTTTCGGCTTTCCGCTTTTTTATCCGAACGCAGCTTCAATGCATATTCCACGTTTTCCAGTACGGTCATATTGGGGAACAGTGCATAGTTTTGGAATATGATTCCCATATTTCGCTCACTCGGCTTCAAGTGGGAGATATCCTCCCCATCCATCAGGATTTGCCCTTTGGTTTGCTGTTCCAGTCCGATCAGGATTCGCAGAAGCGTTGTCTTGCCGCAGCCGCTGGGCCCCAGCACACTTAGAAATTCCCCTTCATGCACAGTGAAGGATATCGTTTTCAGTACATCCTTGCCATCAAAATTTTTATACAGATCGCGAACGATCAGCTTTTCTTTTTCTAATACTTCCATAAGTCCAGCAGCCTTTCTTTTTCATGTATGTCCTCGATGCCGTTCATATCGGCATACGGAATGTGTGTCGGATAATTTTGTATCGTATTCTTTTGATCCTTCAGGATAGCCTCCGGTGAGAAGTGCTCCTTATCATACAACAGGAAATCGTTGATGATGAAATCAAACACCCTTTGTACATCGGGATCATCCGCATGACGCTTCATCAGACCGGTGCCCGTCAGAGAATAGGGCGAGCCTTCCTTGGGATAGATGATTTTAAAGGGAGAGCCGGTGTTGATCTGATTGACCGCCTGAAAAGTCAGTCCCAAGCCGATGCCGACCTCGCCCTGAATGAGCAGCTTGATCGGACCGCTGCCAGATTCCGTAAACTGCTTGACATTGAATTCCAGCTGATCGATATATGCCAGAGCCTTTGCTTCTCCCATGGTATTCACCAGATTCTTGTAGAAGAAATAGCCGGTGCCGCTCGATTTCGGGTCTGGCATGGCAATCAGATTATAATATTTGCGATCCAGCAGATCCTCATAGGTTTTCGGTTCACTAAGCTTATGCTTTTTCAATACATCCGTATTGATGATAAAGGCACCTGCCTGTCGTTCCCAGGTCACATACGCATTGCCGTGATCCTTAGGTGCCAGACCATCCAAATACTGCAGACGGCTCTTTCCCTTGATATCTGCCAGCTGATCCTTAATCTTCTCCATGTAGGAGGTTTCCAGACCAACGACGATATCCGCGTCGCTTTGCTCCTGCTCCACAGATATTTTTGCCGCAGCCTTGGCGGTGGATACATACATGACCATGACATGCAAATCCGGAAATTTTTCATTCAGCTGCTGCTGCAGCTCCTCTCCACGAAATTGCTCCATGGAGGAGTAGACGATAATCGTATTCTGCTCATTGGATATGCTCACGAGTAAAGCCATGGTGATCACAACCATGGCAAGAATCAGCTTTTTCATACACCTCAACCCTATCTTTGTTCATGTAGTACCCATTTTATCACATTAAGAAAACATTTCAATCTTATTTTCGCATTTCATCATTACAATTTTGCAACAATTCCGATGCTATTTGAACATATCGCAAGTTTTGTATAACCCTTTTTCACCTGACGTATACTAGAAAAAGGAAAGGAGGAGTTCTATGAAGCATAAACTGCCGATTCTGCTGGTATTCTGCATGCTGCTGCAGCTAAGCGGCGTACAGGCTACCGAAAAGGAAGAACGGCTGCTATTGATGAGTGATGATCTGGCGTGGCTGATTGATGTACGCATCAAAGAGAATGACAGTCTGCAAATCGGCTTTCTGCCTGCGAATCTGCTTGTCCCGATTGCCTGTGCACAAGGCTATGCTGCACCACTGTCCCATGTAAAAATGGAGACAAATCGGGAATGTATCACAGAGAGTGTCGGTAATTTCCTGCATGTCGATTATGATCACAGCATCTATCTGCATATGAAGACCTTCAGCAGGGATGTGGGGCTGACACTGCCGGATACCGGCTTGAAAACAAGCGGGGAGCTGGTGGATTTCATGCATAAGGCAAGTGATCGGCTAGAGGTATCCATGCTGTTTCATTATAAGAATTATATCACCAGTGATCTTTCCGCGATGGATTATATCCGATACTATCGCAGGCTGCATGGGAAAAAGCTGAACATCACCTACGCATATATGAACTATATGGATATGGAGGATGCATCGATTCCTATGGACAATCAGCTTCATATACGGAAGAAATAAGCATGCAATCGAAGGATGCCGATCCGGCATGCGTGTGCTATTCAGATTATGCTGTCAGTATGCAGCACAAAAAAGACTTATCAAGACCAGACCTCATACCTGGCTGTGATAAGTCTTATTTTATTTATATGCGCCTATCTTTGCATTTGCTGAGGGCGTTACCGACATTGTGGATGGCGACGCACATAGTCCAGAATATTTTCATAATCCTGAAGTACATCGATTTCCGACCAGTAATGCCCTGCAATATCCCGTACCGGAATCTGTTTCTGTCCAATCATGGAATATAGTGTATTTTCCCACCAAAGCTGGTAATCACCCGCATGGACGAGCTGCTCCATCTGCTTGCGAAAGCAGGCAATCTCCTGCTTCTGTATCCGGGCGATGCCGACGTACTCGCTGGTACGCTCAGCCTCCGGCATATCCTTTCCATAATCTGTCAGGATTCCGTTTTCACAATGGAAGAAATAATCTCCGCTCAATCTGCGCGAGCTGTCCGCCAGTAAAAGGATTTTGTGATCATCTGCGAGCAGAAGATCAAGAATATCCTGCTGCCAGAAAACATCTGCATTCGCAAGCAGAAGATCCTGTGTTTCATCCAGCTGTTCTCTGGAAAACCAGAGGGATGCGATGCTGTTGGTTACCTTATAGAACGGATTTTCATAAAATGTGATCGGATACCCACAGAGTGCCTCCCTGATCAAATGCCCCTTAAAGCCCAGACAGATGTATACCTCGATCTGATTGTTCAGCAGCAGCTCCACCGTATGGCGAATCAAAGGTCCGTTGCCGATATTCAGTAAGCACTTTGGCTCATTTGTTTTCGTGGCGATACGGGTACCCATCCCGGCTGCCATTAGGATTGCTTTCATTTTTCATACTCCTTCAGCCCGTCACACAGGGCATCATAATCATCCAGCTTCAGATTTCCCAAATGCCCCACACGCAGCATACGGTCCCTCAACGCTCCAGCGCTTGGCGTTAATGTGATGGCATAGTTCTTTATCAGAAACTGATAAACCTTTTGCGCATCACCGTTAAACAGCAGTGGCGTCAGGGCATTGCTGAGAGGGAAGCTTGGGAGCTGTATCCCCAGCCTTTGAACCCTGCGGCGAAAGTAGGCAGCACGCTTTGCAATTCGCTGCTGTTCATGGACAAAGCCCTCCCCCTGTAAATGCTGCAGTCGCTCATGAAGCTCCATAAGGATACCGACTGCCGGTGTGTTGGGAGTCTGTCCCCGCTCCATATTGCGTGCATGCTCCTTTAAGCTCAAATACAGGCAGATATCATCTTTTGGTTCGATCATATTCCGATAGAAGGATTCCTGCAAAACAACCATGGACAATCCGCAAGATAATGCCAGTGCTTTCTGAGAGGAAAGAATCAAGGCATCGATTCCCATTTGGTCCATATCCAGCGGGTCCGCGAGAAAGCTGCTGATGGCATCCACAATCAGATACATATTCTTTGCTTTCGTAAACGCAGAAAGCAGCTGCATATCATAAAGCTGTCCGGTGCTCGTTTCATGCAGATTGACAAGCAGTGCACAATATTCATTTTGAGAAAAAGCGTCCAGGTGTTCCTTTCGCAATGCCTCCAGTTCCTGCAGACACAGCTCATCATAGGGTATCCCGTATATTCTGCACAGCTGTGCAAAGCGTTCGCCAAAGCTCCCTCCGCGAAGTATCAGTACCTTGTCCCGTCGGCGAAAGCTGCAGGCAACTACCGCCTCCATTGCTGCACTGCCGCTGCCGCTCAGAAACAGCGCTCTTCCTTTTCCGCAGCCACATAAAGACAGGAGCTGTTGTTCGTTTTCCTTCATTATGGATGAGAATTCATCATTGCGAAAATACGGCAGCTGTGTACCGCTAACCTGTAATGTTTCAGGGTACATTTCAACAGGCCCTACTGTGAACAGTTTCATAGTATCATCTCCAGTTATTTGTTCATATTTTAGATTATAGTATGCAAATAGGAAAAATACAACTTAATTTTCAATCTTTTTTGTTCATATAAATGGTATTTCGTTCTATTTTGAAACAATTAGAGAATTCGTAGACGTAGCCTAATTTAATTTTCGTTGTTTTTTAATTCACCTGAATATACAGCTGGTAAGAATTTCAGTGCATATGGTGTATAATGCGATATTGATTCTTCCGCTAACATTGGTATACATTTCATATGCGCATAAGCATAACAGCTTGTGAAATTTTTGTTCACAGTATAACGGTTACAAGTATGCAATAGATTTCGGTAAGTATGGCACCTGAACATGCCTGTTTTATTCATAATTGAAAAATCTCTCAAAAAAAGCTATAAAAAGGCAAAATGCCTATTGCAATTTCTAAAAATTATTGTATAATATTAAAGCAACATGTTTCAAAAAGAATAGCTCAAATGGTTCCGTAGCCAAGTGGTAAGGCAATAGACTGCAACTCTGTGATCATCGGTTCAAATCCGATCGGAACCTCCATTTTTGTTGGGATCGTGGCGAAATAGGCAGACGCAACGGACTTAAAATCCGTTGGGAGTTAATCCCGTGTGGGTTCAAGTCCCACCGTTCCCACCATTGAGAAAAACAGTCCTTGAAAAAGGACTTTTTTTATACAGTTATCAGAAAATGCACTGCGAGCCTTATTTGCAAGGAACGGGGGACGATTCAGCAAGATGCCTGTCTTTTCTATAGCACTTGTCATATGCGAATCATATTCCCCCTGCCGCTCATCCATCATAAAATGTGGAAAATAAGCACCTTGCACTTTACTACCATTCTGTGCACGGGTATTCCCTTTCAACATAAGCAGGATAGCAAACGACCACATCAGATTTCAGCAATGCTTGGAAAGCAGCGACAGCCTACCAAAAAAACGACAGGAGAATAATATTATGAGCAATGTATTTGATTATCTTACATGGAGAAATGATTTAACGTTTTCTGCAGTTCCCTGCTGTGCAGTGGATACTCTCATATGCAGCTGTCTATCCTATCTGCGTCTGCAGCCGGCATTTGCCGCACAAAATATGCTATGTGTCCAGACCGCCTCTGAAATATTCAAGCAAACAAGGCCGGAGGATATCCATTATCGCGTGAACGAAGACCTGCAGCTGCTGTATAAAATGGCAGAAGGAAACCGTTATGGCAAGGTAATCCTCTGCGGCTACATCGATCATCTGAATCCCTCTATGGAAAAACAGTTCTCTGCCCTCACCTGTCTGCTGGAGGATGATGTTATGCTGATTACCTATCGCGGTACGGATAATACACTTGTAGGCTGGAAAGAAGATTTCAATATGACCTTTCTGGATGCCATTCCTTCACAGAAGGAAGCGGTACAGTATTTGGAAGCTATGGCAGCTGCCTACCCAAAGCGGCGCATTATCCTATGCGGACATTCAAAGGGCGGCAATCTTGCAGTCTATGCTGGTGCCTTCTGTACCACTGCCGTACAAAGAAGAATCCTGCAGGTTTACAATCACGATGGGCCTGGATTTTCCGCAGAAACATTAAAAACAGCAGGCTATCGTTCCATCGCACAGCGCATAGAAACCTTTGTTCCACAATCCAGTATAGTCGGTATGCTTATGGAGCATGAGGAGCATTATACTGTCATTTCCAGCACACAGATTTCTCTGTGGCAGCATGATCCCTATTCCTGGGAGGTATTCGGTCCTGATTTTGTACGTCTGAATAATGTGGATCGGCAAAGCATCATCCTGGACAGTACGATCAAGCACTGGATCGGTGAGCTTGACCGCTCCCAGAGAGAAGCCTTCACAGATGCCGTGTTTCAGATTTTAAGCAATACCAATGCCGCTTCCTTTAAAGAGATGAATGAAAATCGGATGCGCAGCACTGCTCTGATCTTAAAGGCATTGAACCGTACAGACAGGCAGACAAAGAGGATGCTCTCTGATATTACGCTAAAGCTGATGGCCAGCGCAAAAAACGCGATTGAAGCAAATCTTGTAAATGAAAAACAGACGAATTGATTATGCACGCTGCAGTGCTCAATATGAATGAGGAAGAGGAGAATCCAGATTTCAGTAATCATATCCTGAAATTGACTTCTCCTTTTTTGCTATTCTCATGTATTCTTTGGTTGTATTGTAATGAACAGTATTTCATTATGTGATGCGACCCGCATCGGAAATCCCCATGTACCCGTTCCCGATGAAACCAGCATACGATACCCAACATCATAGCTGCCATATGCTTTCGGATATGGAATCCTTGTCAGCACCGTATTGGGAAATATCTGACCGTTATGCGTATGTCCGGATAGCTGCAGCAAACCTGCATCACCGGCATCAGTCACAGCCTTCGGACGATGCTCCAGCAAGATCACAGGCACATCTTCGCGTTGCCCCTTTATAAGCGAAGACCACGAGCGTCTGTCCTCCCCTCTATCCTTTCGTCCGATGATCCGGATACCGTTGACCACTGCCGATTCATCCTGCAGAATATGTACACCTGCTGAACGCAGCATCGCCTCATATTCCCCGCGCTGTTTCTGCAACAGCTCATGATTACCGCCTGCGTAGTAAATGTCCTTATGCAGGTCGAAAAGCATCCTGCACAAAGTCTCCATATCCTTATGTGATGTCGCTTCATCAAACAAATCTCCGCCAAGCAGCACAATATCGCAATCTTTAGCGAGACGCTCTATGGTTCCATAAGGAGACGAAAGCGTTGTTCCTGCATGCAGGTCACTGATATACAAAAGCTTTTGTTTCTGTTGCACTCCCTTCAATTCAACGCTTTCATAACGCACCGTAACACGGGCTGCACACCCGATTCCATATACGGAAAACAAAAGCATGATCACAGATGCAAGAGCAAAGAGCTTTGTATGAAATTCCCTGTGATGCTTTCTGCAGTACAGCTTGTGCACCAGAGCTAGCAGACAAAAGCCTGCCATCTGCGGCAGATATATGCTATTCAATATCATAACCAGGGCGCCGCGCATCCACATCGCATCCTTATACATCACAAAGAACGGAGTAAAACGATAAATCAGAAAACCGCTGCCAAGCAGGGATACTGTCAATAGCGCATAACGGGTCTGCTTTTTCTTATACAGCTTCTTCACCGTATGCCAGAAAAACAGCTGCACAAGGAGAAGAATCAGCAGACATAGGAGTAAAAACAACAGCATTCTCATGTACTTCACCTTCCCTATTATCCTAGCACAAATCAGAAATGCGCTCTACATCGATTCAATATTTTATGGAAAAAATCTTCTCTATGTCCAGAAAGGATTACCTTTCCAATTTATACATTTATAAATGTTTGTGATGACTTTGCTTTTCATTTGTTACATTCTTTACAAAGGTTGAATGTTCAACTTTTGTGTGCTATCATTCTTATAGTTGAAAGGCCAACCATTGGAGGGAAGACATGGATAACAGCAACTATTTATATTTAAACACCTCAATTCTGTACCGCTGCGGACAGAAATATTATGATAAAAAGTTATGCGGACACGACATCAATGCAGCACAGATTCTGTTTTTGATTCTCATCTATGAACAGGAGGGTCTGAACATGCAGCAGCTTGCACAAAAGGGCTGCTTTGATAAAGGAACCATTACCAAGAGCATCTCCCGTCTGGAGGAGCTTGGCTATGTAACAACACAAAACAGTCCGGAGGATAAACGCATTCGACTGTTATATACCACCGACAAGACTAAGGATATCATCCGTGATATCTACATGATCCGTCAGCAGTGGTGGGAGCTTTTATCCAAGGATATCGGTACGCAGGAGCTGCAGCAGTTTGAAGCAACGCTCAGTAAGCTAAGCGAGAATGCCCGGAAATATGAACAGCAGGAAGAAGCAGGCATTAAGCTGTTTGGCATTCAAAAGCTGACTCTGCTGGATTATCCGCAAAAAATGGCAAGTACGATTTTTACAGGTGGCTGCAATTTCCGCTGCCCCTTCTGTCAAAACAGCGATCTCGTCTTTCTGCCAGAAAACATGCCGGAGCTGCAGGAAGCTGATGTGCTCAGCTTTCTGGAAAAACGAAAAGGAATTCTGGATGGTGTCTGTATCAGCGGAGGTGAACCGCTGTTGAATCCGGAGCTCGCAGAATTTCTACGAAAAATCAAGGCTATGGGCTATGCAATCAAGCTGGACACAAATGGCAGTAGTCCGGATCAGCTAAAGCTGCTTGTTGAAGAAGGGCTTGTGAATTACGTCGCTATGGATATCAAAAACGCTCCACAAAAATATGGAGAAACAGCCGGTATCCGTAATCTTGATCTCAGCGGTATACAGGAGAGCATCACCTATCTAAAGGAAGGACATATTCCATATGAATTTCGTACAACGGTTGTAAAGGAGCTGCATACGGCTCAGGATATTCAGGATATGGCAGAATGGCTTCATGGTGCAGCCGCCTGGTATCTGCAAAATTTTGAAGACAGTGACCATGTCATTAGGAAGGGATTGCATGCATGGGATAAAGAAACCCTGCAGCAGTTTCAGAAATTGGCGAAAGCGAAGGTTCCAAATACAGAGCTTCGTGGTATATAGAGAGAAGGAAAGGAAGAACGATATGTATCAGGTTATTAAAAGAGATGGAAAGATTTCAGAGTTTGACATTGCCAAAATCAGCAATGCCATTCAGAAGGCATTTGATGCGGTAGAACGCCAGTACCACCCAAGCATTATCGACATGCTTGCTTTGCGTGTCACATCCGATTTTGAGCCAAAAATAAAGCATGAACGCATTCAGGTGGAGGATATTCAGGACAGTGTGGAATCCATTCTGATTCAATCCGGGTACGGCGATGTAGCGAAATGTTATATTCTCTATCGAAAGCAGAGGGAAAAAATCCGGAATATGAAATCCACCATTCTGGATTACAAGGAGCTAGTCGACAGCTATGTGAAAGCCACCGACTGGCGCGTAAAAGAAAATTCAACCGTCACCTATTCCGTAGGTGGACTGATATTGAATAACTCCGGAGCAATCACTGCCAATTACTGGCTGAGTGAAATCTATGATGAGGAAATTGGAAATGCACATAAGTCTGGTGATATGCATATTCATGATTTGAGTATGCTGACAGGTTATTGTGCCGGCTGGAGTCTGAAGCAGCTGATTCAGGAAGGTCTGGGCGGTGTCGGAGGAAAAATCACATCCAAACCGGCCAGTCATCTTGCGACACTCTGCAATCAGATGGTAAACTTTCTCGGTATTATGCAGAATGAGTGGGCAGGTGCACAGGCCTTCTCTTCCTTTGATACGTATCTGGCACCCTTCGTTAAAGCAGATAATCTGGACTATGATCAGGTTAAAAAATGTGTGGAATCCTTTATTTATGGTGTAAACACACCTAGCCGCTGGGGTACACAGGCACCGTTCTCCAACATCACCTTGGATTGGACAGTTCCTGCCGACCTTGCTGAGCTAAATTGCATTATTGGAGGAAAAGAAGTAGATTTCAAATATAAGGACTGTAAAAAAGAAATGGATATGGTAAACAAGGCATTCATTGAGATTATGATTGAGGGAGATGCCAATGGACGCGGTTTCCAGTATCCGATTCCCACCTATTCCATTACCCGTGACTTTGACTGGTCGGAAACAGAAAACAACAAGCTGCTATTTGAAATGACCGCAAAGTACGGAACACCTTATTTCTCTAATTATGTTAACTCCGATATGGAGCCAAGCGATGTGCGAAGCATGTGCTGCCGTCTGCGGCTGGATCTTCGTGAGCTGCGTAAAAAAAGCGGTGGATACTTTGGAAGCGGCGAAAGCACTGGCTCTGTTGGTGTAGTCACAATCAATATGCCGCGTATCGCATATCTTTCTACAAATAAAGAGGATTTCTATAAGCGACTCGATCATCTGATGGATATCGCTGCACGCTCCTTGAAGGTAAAGCGCACAGTCATTTCCAAGCTGCTGGAGGAAGGCTTATATCCATATACCAAACGGTATCTTGGAACCTTTGCGAACCACTTCTCCACATTGGGGCTGATTGGAATGAATGAAGTGGCCTTAAATGCCAAATGGCTTGGTATGGATCTGACACAAAAGGAAGCGCAAGCTTTCACAAAAGAGGTTCTGAATCATATGCGTGAGCGTTTGGTCATTTATCAGGAGAAATATGGGGATTTATATAATCTGGAGGCTACCCCTGCAGAGTCAACAACATATCGTCTAGCAAAGCATGACAAGGAACGTTACCCGGATATCATTACTGCAACAGAAGAAGGAAATACACCGTATTACACAAATAGCTCTCACTTACCTGTTGGCTATACAGAGGACATCTTTGAAGCACTGGATGTACAGGATGAGCTCCAAACATTATATACTTCCGGAACAGTGTTCCATGCGTTCTTGGGGGAAAAGCTTCCGGATTGGAAAGCAGCAGCAGCTCTGGTAAGAAAAATAGCTGAGAACTACCGCCTGCCATATTACACCCTTTCCCCAACCTATTCCATCTGTCGAAATCATGGATATATCAACGGGGAGCATTATACATGCCCGCAATGCGGTGGTACAACTGAGGTATGGAGTCGAATTACGGGATACTATCGACCTGTACAGAATTGGAATGAAGGGAAGAGTCAGGAATTCAAAGAGCGTAAAGTTTATGATATCGGACATTCTGTCTTAAAAGGTAAGGATGCCCTACCACATGTTGAAAAGGAAGCTGATACCGTTCAGGCTGTAAATGAAGAAGGTGTTTTCCTATTTACAACTAAGACCTGTCCGAATTGTAAAATAGCTGATAGCTGGCTGAAAAGTGCTGGTATCTCCTATGAAAAAGTGGATGCTGAGGAACAGGCTGAGTTAACAAAAAAATTCTCAATTATGCAGGCACCGACGTTGGTCGTCTGCAGAGATGGAAGCTGTGAAACATACAGCAATGCATCCAACATTCGTAAGTACATTGATATGATGCAGAAGGCATAAGCAATAAGAGGATATATTTCATGCAGAAATGTATCCTTTTTATGTATTTGGATTTTTTTCTGTTATAATAATAAGAGATGATTGCCCCGCTAATTTATCCAGCGCGTACCATAAGCTCACATGAATTCCCTGGGAGGTTCGCGCATCATTTTGTTTAAATTTTTTGTAACAGATTTAATATGATTTTCATTAGTTCAGACTTTATATTTATGTAAATTTGTTTCATTTAGGGGTGCTCATAAGATTTTTCACGGTCTAGTCTCTCCTGAGACTAGTGGATCTAAATTCTTATAAAAGTTGTCTAATCCACCAAAATCCCAGTCTAGTCTCTCCTGAGACTAGTGGATCTAAATATTGAGCCTATCTTATTTAGGCGCATAAGATGCTGTCTAGTCTCTCCTGAGACTAGTGGATCTAAATCTGAAGAATCAAAACAGACAGAAGTTTTGAAGGAAGTCTAGTCTCTCCTGAGGCTAGTGGATCTAAATCTTCCACCTATCTCCATGTTATTGAGATTATTAGTCTAGTCTCTCCTGAGGCGAGTGGATCTAAATCAATAGGCTTTTGATATCTGTTCAGCCGTTTCCGTCTAGTCTCTCCTGAGGCTAGTGGATCTAAATCTTCCACCTATCTCCATGTTAT
>ERZ781275.558-NODE-558-length-41509-cov-3.972427_pt1 | contig 41509 bp, 23 predicted proteins | sample MGYA00375853_ERZ781275 | MGnify/ENA primary metagenome ERZ781275 (study PRJEB29790, sample SAMN03653691) | human gut metagenome | host: Homo sapiens | place: USA: Dallas, Texas | collected 2012-07-23 | study: EMG produced TPA metagenomics assembly of the Gut...
TCTTTATTTCCGTGGGAATTTCCACCTGGCGGCCGGCGCTGTCGGTAATGGTGTGTGTTGGAGTGTTATCTGAGGCGGTGATGCTGGGCTGGGAGCACCCGCTCAAAAGCATTGTGATAAAAAACAGAGCCAGCGTAATACGGACATATCCTTTAATCTTTTTCATTTTTCAACTCCTTTATTTTAAAGTACCTACAGGCATTACCTGCTTTGTCTCTCCAGAATCCAGAATACGTGCTTCGATATTATAAACCTGCCCGAGATTTGCAGACGTCAGAGTTTTGGCAGGCGGCCCTGTTTCGATAAGTTTTCCGTTGCACATCAGACCTACACGGACAGGGATTCCGCGGTTTTCGAGGTAAAAAGCCTGATTGGGCGAGTGAGTTGCCATGAAAATGGTCTGCCTGCCATCCTTAACCAGTGAGGCGATGGTCTCTAAAAATAAAAGCTCATTATAGTAGTCCAGGTGGGCGGTGGGCTCATCCATGAGAATGAGCGGAGCTTCCTGGGCCAGGGAACGGGCAAGCATGACCATTTGAAGCTCTCCGCCGCTGAGCTGGGTATACGGCCTGTCGGAAAGGTGGGTGATGCCGATTTTGTCAAGGAGGTTTTTGACAATGACCTTATCCTCCTGGGTGGGAGAGCCAAAGCGGCTCATATAGGCGGTTCTTCCCATGAGCACGACCTGGAGCACCTTGTAAGGGAAGGAATGCTCGTGGCTCTGGGGCAGGTAAGCCATTTTCTTTGCCAGCTCAGCGGGCTTGTAGGCATCGACACTTTTATCAGAAATTTGGATCGTGCCTTTTTTCAGAGGATGAATGCCCAGAATGCAGTCCAGAAGGGTGCTTTTTCCACAGCCGTTTCGTCCCATCAGGCAGAAGATTTCACCTGGCCGGGTTTCAAGTGTAATATCTTGAAAAATAAGCTGCTCGCCGTAGGCAAAAGCAGCATCTGTAATTTTTAACACACTCACATCTGCCACCCCCCTCCTTTTGTTTTCTTAAGCAGAAAGACAAAAAAGGGCGCGCCCACAAGCGCTGTCAAAACGCCCAGAGGAATTTCGGAGGTGGTGACGCTCCGGCTGATGGTGTCAATGGTGACCATGAACACAGCCCCCAGACTCATGGAAACCGGCAGAAGCTTACGGGTATCATTGCCGATGAGCATCCGGCCAATATGCGGGATAATGAGCCCGACCCAGCCGATAATGCCGGAAATGCACACTGCGCCAGCCGTTGCCAGGGTCGCGCAGGCAATGATCATGCGCTTGCTGAATACGACATTGACGCCCATGGTGCGGGCTTCCTTTTCCCCCATGGAGATCACATTGATCTGCCAGCTGAAAAAGGCCAGCCCGACAATTCCCGCCATAATGACCAGAACAGCCCAGAAGTCCTTATAGCTGACGGAGGCCACACTTCCCATGAGCCAGTAAACAATGGCCGGAAGCTCGCTGTTGACATCGGCAATGGATTTGAGAAGGGTCAGCAGTGCGCTGAAGACCGAGGAGACAATCGTGCCGCCGAGAATGAGCATAATGGTGGGAACAGCCTTATAGATTTTAGCGATCAGGTAGCTGAAAATAACGGCTAAAACACCGAAAGCAAAGGCAAAGCCGTAGGTGGCAAGGCTTGTGCCAAAGAGAAGAATAGCAAGACCTGCTCCGAAGCCGGCGCCGGAATTAACCCCCAGAAAGCCTGAGTCGACGAGTGGATTGCGGAAAACCCCCTGAAAAGCAGTACCGCTGGCGGATAGTCCCGCGCCCACAAAGGCAGCGGCGATGGCCCTCGGCAGTCTCAACTGCAGTACAACGGTCAATGTTTGTGGTGAGATGCCAGCCCCGCCGGCAAAGGGGCTGGCAAGGCTTTTGAAAACCTCAGAAACCGACACGCTGTAACGGCCGATAAACAGCGCGGTAAAAATAAAAGCCAGAGGAATCACCAAAAGCAGAAGAATAAAGATGACTTTTTTTATAAAATGCCGATGATCCTGTAATGCCGTCTCAGTTTTCATGTGCTTCTCCTGTTGTGATAATGTCTGCTCCGCTGTTCAGGATATTTTTGCAGATAATGGTGCCTGGCGCAACAGACGATGTCAGTGTGATTTTCCGTATTTTTTTCATCGCCTTCAGAAGTGATCTTTGAGGAAGTGGGACGCTGCTTTTGACTGGAACCAGCCCGCCAGCGGCGGTTTTGACCGTGGTGGTGAGCATCCGTCTGGGGGCCTTCCACTCCTCCCGGCCATGATGGAGGCCGCGCCTGCACCTGTATCCTGTGATTTCCGGTGGTTCGCAGGCAGTGTCGAAGCTCAGGATACAGCCTTTTGGGCACAGAACACAGAGGCGTTCATTTTCCTTCAGGCTGTTCAGGACTTCACAGGTCGGTTCCTTTTCAAAGTAAGCGTCCGGAAGCTTTTCACCCGATGCGGCTGGCTTTCCGGCGAGGAAGGATGCAGCAGACTCGCCGGCCTGTTTTCCGGCCATGCTGACTTTGTCCACAAGATCGTGGACGCCGGTCACATTGCCGCAGGCAAAAAGTCCTGGAACACTGGTTTGCCCATTGTCATAGACATTAATGCCGCCATTTTTGTCAAGACGGACAAAATCCGAATCCAGTATATCTGTTTCCGGAATCAGCCCGGCAGCTACCAGCAGGGTATCGCAGGGAACATATGTTTTTTTGGAAAGCTCGGGCCGTCCGTCTGCCAGGACCGGGGCAATGCTCACGCCTTTCAGACGCTTGTATCCATGCACAGAGACGACGGTAAATCCAAAACGGATGGGAAGGTTAAAATCCTGGATGCACTGCAGATGGTTGCGGGCCAGCCCTGTGGCTTTTTCTCCAAGCACCAGACTGACTCTGGCGCCCTCCAGTGTCAGCCGTCTGGCCATAATGAGACCAATATCACCAGAGCCGAGGATCACCACGTTTTTTCCCGGAAGCAGGTTCTGGATATTCATCATATACTGGGCTGTACCGGCAGTATATATGCCGGAAGGACGGCTTCCGGGGATACGTAGCTGCCCAAGGGTTCTCTCGCGGCAGCCCATGGCCAGAATAACCGTGTCCGCGGTCAGACGGGCAGGCCCCTCCGTTTTGCTGAGATACTTGACGCTGAAAGCCCCGTATTCTCCGGAGAGCTCTAAAACCGACGCGCTTGTTTTTATTGTGACCGGTGTGTTTTTTAACTGATTTTTAAAGTGAGCGGCATATTCTGGACCGGTGAGCGATTTTTTCAGATAGAGCGTGCCGAAACCATCGTGAACGCACTGGCGCAGAATACCGCCCACAGCAGGGTCACGCTCCAAAAGCACGATTTTTTCCACGCCCCTTTGGGATGCGGAAAGAGCGGCGGCCATACCGCCAGCGCCGCCGCCAATGATTGCGCAGTCATAATGCATTTTATTTCACCCTCCCTTTGACAAACGGGCTGCCCGGCGCTTCTTTCATAATCTTTTCAGGCGGTACCGACCATTCTCTCGACAGTATTTCAAGAATCCGCGGTGTGCAGAAGCTTCCCTGACACCTTCCCATGGTGGTGCGGAGCCGTTTTTTAAGCCCGTTCATGTTTTTGGGCGGCAGCGGCTCACGGAGCACCCGGAGGATATCCCCCTCTGTAATCCCCTCGCAGCGGCAGACCAGATTGCCGTAACGGTGGTCCTGTTCATACCATTTTTTCTGTATGTTTTCAGTCTGTTTTAAAAAGGGTTTGGGGAGGTCCAGCACCGGACAGTAATCTGGATTGGGAGCAGTGCACAGCCCGTCTTCGATGAGCAGGTCGAGAATCATCTGACAGAGATACGGGGCGGCGGTCATTCCCGGGTTTTTAATGCCGAGAGCGCTGACCATTCGGGGGACTGAACGGCGGATGACAAAGTCCTTTTCCTCCTTGACAACATTTTTGATATTTGCGCGCACACCGGCAAAGGAGGTGATGACCTTTCCCATATCCAGATCAGGCAGTATCTTTTTTGCTGTTTTTTCAATGTGATGAATCCCCCAGTCAGTGGTTTCGACATTTTTATAGTCCGGTACATCCTGCGAGGTAGGGCCAGCGATGATATTTCCCTCGGTGGAGGGCGCCAGCAGACAGCCCTTTTCATCAGTCTCCTGAGCCTGATAGAGTACATGGCGGATGCCGTCTTTTCCCTGACGGTCAAAGACTAAAAACTGTCCGCAGCGCGGCTTAATGATCAAATCCTGAGGTCTTACGCCGCTTTCGACAGCCATGGCCATTCCACCCGCGGTGTTGACCACATAACGGGCGTTCAGCGAGCGCCGGCCTGTTACCACCTCAAAGTGGTTTTCATGCTCGATAATTTCCTGTACCTCTTCATCAAATGCAAAGTGAACCCCGTTTTTTTCAGCTGACTGAGCCGTTCTCAGCAGAAGGGAAAAAAGCTCAATAATACCTGTGGTCCTGGCATAAAGGGCCATGGTCACCCGGTCAGAAAGCCCCGGCTCCAGCGCGCGGCTTTCACTGCCAGACAGAATCTCCATATCCGGCACATTATTTTTCAAGCCCTTTTTGTATTTTTCACGGATCATCTCCTCCCCTTCTCTGTGAAAGGCGACGAAAAGTGATCCCGGATAGGCGATTTCGACGCCGAGCTCTTTACAGATCTGGGGATACATGGCATTTCCACGCACACAGGAGATCCCCTTCAGGCTGCCGCCTCTGGGATGAAAGCCAGCGGCCAAAACAGCGCTGTTAGCCTTGGAGGCGCCTTCTCCCAGGTCGGCACCCTTTTCAAGGACAAGCGTGTCCAGGTTGAAACGGCTTAAAAGCCGGGCGGTGGTAACCCCGAGGATACCACCGCCGATAATGATTACATCCAGCATTATTTTTTCTTTTTAACGAACACAACGACAACAATCGCAATGATAACCACTGCGGCGACACCTAAAAGAATATAAAGGGTGGTATTATTCGAGGCTGGCTTTTCAGCAGCTGTGTTTTCAGCAGTTGTTTTTTCCTCGCTGGCCGCTGCAGGGGCTGTACCGGCAGTTTTGAAGCGCAGTGTCTTTTCTTCTCCCAGGGCTGCGCCGCTCTTTGCTGTTAAGGTTCCGGCTATTTTAACCTGATATTCGGTTCCGGGTTCCAGAGGGCTTGAAGGCGTGATGGTTATAAAGTTTCTGAGATCAGGCTCAACCTGGTCATCAGCCATGGTGACTTCAGCCGCAACAGGTGTGCCGTTCTTATAAAGTACAACGGCTGCCATATTCCCGTCCTTGACTTCAGCGTTGACAACATTTTTGCTGAATTCGAGCTTGATGGGGTCACTGACAGAAGCCGAGGTTTCACCATCTGCCGGGGTAGAGGAGACAATTGTCAGGGGTTCATCGCTTCCGCCCCCGTTTCCCCCGCCGCTGCCATTACCGTCGCCACCACCGCCGCCATTGCCACCGGCAGCGAGCGCGGTATTTCCAAAGCTGAGGGCCAACAGCAGCGCAACGAGAATACTTGCCAATTTAAATTTTTTTTTCATTTTCTACAAATCCTCCATTTTTTGATTATGAGTTTGATATTATCGCAATTCCGCGTCTTTGTAAAGGTCTAACAACCAAAAGATTGTTTTTTTAAAAATACCAGGCCAATAAAAAAACACTCCTGAAACAGAAGTGCTTTTTAATGTCAGTGATTTGGATGGCTTTCATTCCAGAGACGGTCAGCGTTGACCTTCCATGCTTTTGCGGCATCCAGGCATTTGTCGGAAAGTGCCTTGACATCCTCAGGGTGGGTGAGGTCAGTGGAGTGGGCCCCGGACAGCTCAACCATGCTGGTCAGGCGGCCTGGGTTATCGAGCAGTGGACAGGGGCGCAGATGATTCTGGTTGAAGGGCTGGTTTCTATGGTACTGCATGAACAGCGGCCGCCTGTAAGCCTCCAGCAGGGTTTGCTCATGGATATTGGAATCGGAGTAATGGATAAAGGCGCAGGGCTCAATGTCGCCGCCGGCATTGATGTGCAGGTAATTGCGTCCTCCCGCGATACATCCCTTGACGTACTCGCCGTCGTTCCAGAAATCCAGGGTAAACAGGGGCTTGGTAGCCCGGAAGCTGCGAATTTGGTGATACATGTACTCCCGCTGGTCCGCGGTGGCCATGAGCTCGGGCACAGCATCCACGCCCACAGGCATATAGGTAAAAAACCAGCCAAACTTACAGCCCTTTTCGATCATTGCGTCAAAATACGCCTCACTGCCGATGACATCAGTATTCTGGCGGTGATAACAGGTGGAAAAGCCAAAGGGCAGCTTTTTAGCCTTTAAGATATCCATGGCTTTTACGACCGCGGCATAGGTTCCTTTACCACGCCGCATGTCGGTCTCTTCCTCAAATCCCTCGACGCTGATGGCCGGGATAAAGTTCTGAACCCGCAGCATCTCATCGGCAAAGTCCTCGTCGATGAGGGTGGCGTTGGTAAAAGACAGAAAGGCACAGTCATCGTGTTTTTCACACAGCCGGATAATGTCCTTTTTGCGCACAAGGGGCTCTCCTCCGGAATAGATATACATATAAGTCCCGAGGGCTTTTCCCTGCTCGATGATGCTGTCCAGTGTATCGAAATCCATGGACATTTTATCCCCGTACTCCGCGGCCCAGCAGCCTGTACAATGCAGATTGCAGGCTGAGGTAGGGTCCATGAGAATGGCCCACGGGATATTACAGTCATATTTTTCCTTGTTTATGTTCTGGCGTTTACAGCCGATAATGACACTGTTGACGATAAAATTGTTAAAAAGACGCTTTCGGACGCCGGGATCAATGTCTGTCCATAAGCTTTTTACCAGCCGGTTCCAGTTATTGTTTTCGTCGGCCAGGGCCTCCTTGACAACCTTCATCTGCCCGGCTATGGTCTGGTCCTTATCAAATTTTTCGACCCATTCGATCACTCTCGGGATATTTTTATCTGGATCTGCATCCAGATACTTAATGACCTGTTTCATTCCAAAGGATTTGATGTTTTCACTTAAACTCATGTTTGATGCCATTTCACAGCCTCCATTCTGTAAATCCTGACTACATTTACTACCCGGTTTTCTGATTTTACTATAACACCAAGAGAGTTGCATGTAATTAGACAAACAAGAGTTTTGTATAAGATTTAGACAGATTCTGAGATTTGTCAAATAAAAAAAAGCGGCCAGAAGGCCGCTGAAAAGTAATCTTACTAATTGGTCGGGATTTCCCCTACCCCGTTTAAAATAAACTGCGGGCGGTATGGGAATTCCTGAACGGTTTCCGGAGTGGACACGCCGGAGAGCACCAGGATGGTGTGCATCCCCGATTCAATACCGGAGATAATGTCCGTATCCATGCGGTCGCCGACAATGGCGGCATCCTCAGAATGTACACCGAGCATGCGGATACCGGTGCGGACCATGAGCGGATTCGGCTTTCCGACAAAATAAGCGGATTTTCCGGTTGCCAGCTCGATGGGAGCGGTAAATGCGCGGCAGGCCGGTACCAGGCCGCCTTCAGCAGGACCGGTGAGATCCGGGTTTGTCCCGATGAGCTTAGCGCCCTTTAAGACAAAACGAACAGCTTTCAGGATGGTGTCATAGTTGTAGTTATAGCTTTCACCCACAACAACATAATCCGGGTTCATATCGTTCATGGTAATGCCAGCGCTGTATAAAGCGTTGATGAGGCCCGGTTCGCCGATAACATAGGCAGAGCAGCCCGGGGACTGTGTGCTCAGAAATTTAGCGGTGGCCAGGGCACTGGTATAGAAATGGCTCTCGTCAATATCAAGGCCCAGGCGGGAAAGCTTTTCCTTTAACTCAAGGGGCGAGCGCTCGCTGGAATTTGTGAGGAAGAGAAAGTTTTTATCCTCCCGGTACAGCCAGTCCACAAACTCGGGAACGCCAGGAAGAAGGCGGTTACCATGATAGATAACGCCGTCCATATCACAGATAAAACCTTTGATGCTGTCAAGGGTTTCTTTTAATGCTTCATTCATCAATATTACCTCCAAAATTGAAAATCGATCCTATATAACTTTATTATATACGCTGTTGCTTAAATTTGTAAAGATAAAAACCGTTAATTATATCCTTAAAGAAAGGTTAATTCCCAAAAAATCATAAAACTATCACACCACGTGTAAATAATTATGATATAATAAAATCCATTAGGAACTTCCAATGGATTTGAGGAGATTTAAATGGAGAAAAAAAAACTTGCCATCGGCATTGTGGCGGTTGCTGTGCTCAGCCTTGTGCTGGCGCTGCTGACTACCGGTATCAGTACAAAGGTTAAAACAGGTTCAGAGGCTGCAAAGGATGAAAAGCTGATTCTTGGAGCGTGGGCAGATGATTCTGGCGTCAATATTGAATTTGTGGATAACAATGTATTTAGAATGTTTGGCGACGATGTCGCAACTTATACAATGGACACAAAGGAAAAAAACGTGGACATGAAGTATGCTCAGGCCTACGGCGGACAGACCACCCATATGTCCTATGTCATTGACGGGGATACCCTGACTCTGACAGACCGGGATACAGGCGATGTCCATGTTTATAAAAAGACCCAGTAACACAGGCAGCGCTTCCGCCAAAAATGGCGAAAGCGCTGTTTTTTTATTTTACGAAAACTAACCGGAGTCAAAAAATAGCCTTTATGAGCACAAAAAGTGCATTTAACCGGTGACACCAGAGTGATATAATAAATAAGTAAAAGTTTAGTATCAGCTTGGGGGAATTGCCATGGGGTGTAAAAATTTTAAAGACATAAACAAAGAAACCGTTAAGGACTATTTAAAGGAATGTACAGATTATTTTGCGCCGGACGCGCGGCTGAGCGTGTACGAAATCGGCGAAAGCGAGGAAGACGGCGACGGCTTCATCAATTTTCTGTACCGTGTCTGGGACGAAAACGGAAAATCCGTGATCGTCAAGCAGGCCAAAACCTATTATAAAGCCTTTGAGGAAGGCGTGGGCCCCTTTGTACAGGACCGCAACGCGCTGGAGGCGGATGTCATGCGCATCAAGGGTGCCATTACACCCGAATATATTCCAAAGGTCTATCAGGTAGACCTGGATAACCATATTTACCTCTGTGAGGACTGCAGCGATTTAAAAATCCTGCGTTTTGAACTCATGAAAGGAAAAAAATTCCCCGAATTCCCGAAAAAAATTGGGGAATTTATCGCCAAGTCCAACTTTTACACTTCTGAATATTATTTAGACGCAACGGTCTATAAAGAGCTTCAGGCAAAATTCCTGAACCCCAGTATGCGTCTGGTTTTTGAGATCGGCCTGTTCCTAAAAGATGAGCACGCCATCGACGACCATGACCCGCATGATGACCCGAATGCGGATCCCGAACGGCTGGCCATGGGTGACGCGCCCTGGAAAAGCAGGGCTTTCCGCACCGAGATGCTCAAGCTGCGTGACATTCACATGAAGCACTGCGAATGCCTGGTACACGGCGATCTGCACACCTCCAACATCATGATAAACGATAAAAAGATGAAAATCATTGACCAGGAATACGCCTTTATGGGGGCTTCATCCTCCGATACAGGCTATCTCATGGGCAGTGTGCTCTATGAATACATCCGCTGGTTTTATATGGATGATTACCCTGATGATTTCTGCAAGGATTTCCGGGAAACCATTCTCGGCTATATGCGGGACATTATCCATACCTACAATGCGGTTTATACCGAGTGCTGGAAAAAGGACGCAAAGGTTACCTACCGTGACTTTGACGACTTCCGCGAGTCCATCCTCAAAAATTTCATTCAGGAGGTCTGCGGTTTTACCGGTTGCCAGATCACTAGCCGCGTGGGCGGTCTTGTTCCTCTCCCCGACTTTGATACCATTGAGGACCGGGATAAACGCAACGAGGCCTGCCGCCTGTCCCTCACCATCGCCAACTATCTGATCATGCACCGCATGGAAATCGGAAGCATCGACGACATGGTGGACACCATTGTGCGGATAACCGAAAACTTTTTTAAGCTCATAAAGATTATTAACTAAACATAAACCCCCATATGAAAAGCATATGGGGGTTTTGTATAAGGAGAAACCCATGAAAAAAATTGATTGTCTCGGCGATATGTGCCCGGTTCCGGTCATGAAGCTTCAGCGGGAAACGCGAAAGATGAAGCCCGGTGAGCGTATTCTTCTCATCACAGACCACAGCTGCACGGTCAAAAGTGTCCGGGAATTCTGTGCGGGCATGCAGATGGCGTGCGTCTGTGATGAGGTTATGAACGGGGTTTGGGAGATCACGGTCAGCAGATAGTGTCGGCCAGGATCTTTTCAATATAACAGATCAGCTTCAGGAGCGTGCGGTCCCGGTACTCCGAAGCCTTTTTCTTAATAATGTAGTAGTCGTTCTGCAGGGTAAGCCCTTCAACGCTGATGATTTTGAGCTGTTTATGGTACAGCTCTTTTTTTATGCACATATATGGCAGAAAGGCCATGCCGTAGCCGTTGATGGTGGAAAGCTTAATGGACTCAATGGAATCCTGTTTAAAAAGGATCATCAGGCTTTCGACATCCACCCCTTCGTCTGTGAGGCGTTTTTCGAGATGCTGTTCTGTTTTCTGGTCAGTGGTCAGGGTGAGCAGCGGATAGCGGCTGAGATCCTCTTTTAAGATATGGTCTTCAATTTTCATATCGCTTCCGGCCACGAGAAAGACATCGTCTGAAAAAACTTTTTGCCCTGTCAGTGAAGGATCCGACGGCGGGCCCGTGATAAAACCAATGTCTCCCTGGTCACAGTTGACCTGCTGCTCGATCCTGTGGCTGGCCATGGATGAAATCTCCAGCGAATAGGTCGGGAAATTCTTCTTAATATAATAAAGCGTGCAGGGCAAAGCATAAGAAGCGATGATTGGCGTGGACAGAATATGGAGCACACGGTTGCTCTCTTCATTCTCCTGAAGCTCCCGGATCATGCTGTCATAGGTAGAAGTCAGGTGTAAGGCATATTCATAGACGGTTTTTCCGCTGCAGGTCAGCGTTACGCCCTTGTTGCTGCGCTCAATGAGGCTGGTGTTAAAAAGCTGTTCCATGGTTTTGATCTGCTGGCTTAAGGCCGACTGTGAGATAAAGGTCTGCTCCGCGGTTTTGGTGATGCTTCCGTTATCTGCGATTTTGATAAACATTCTTAAAGACTCGATATTCATCCTCTCGCCTCCTTTGTGATTGATTACAGTATATCACAGAACAGGAGCAAGGTAACGAAATTTTATCATCAGTTTTTCTTATGCAGAATCGCTTTTCGATGTTATTAAAATTAGTGATGAGATGCTATAATGGAATCATCAAAAGTTGATAGATTTTTAACAAAGGAGGGGAAAGGATTTGGAAGAAGAAAAGATTCAGCGGTCTACCAGGACACGCGCGCCAAGAAAACCGAAAAAGAACCAGATACCCATCGCCATTGTGGTAACGATTTTAGTCGTGGCCGCAGGCGTCTATCTTGGACTGGGAAGCGAGAAGCTGCCAGTATACTGGATTATTGGGCTCTGCTTTGGTTTTATCCTTCAGCGGGCGCGCTTCTGCTTTACTGCGTCGGTGCGTGACCCAAGCCTTACCGGGAGCACCTCACTGACCCGGGCGGTACTCATTGCATTCGCGGTAACGACCATTGGTTTTACAGCCATCAAGTATGGCGCTTACATCAATGGCCAGGAAATACCGGGAATGAGCTCCGTATCACCCATCAGTCTGCCTTTGGCGCTGGGGGCGGTATTCTTCGGGATCGGCATGGTTATCGCAGGGGGATGCGCCTCTGGAACGCTGATGCGTGTCGGTGAAGGGTTTACCATGCAGATGCTGGCTTTGGTGTTCTTTGTGGTTGGTTCCTTCTGGGGCGCTCACGACATGGGATTCTGGGACGGTGTTTTTAACACCAATGCGCCTAAGATCTTTTTACCAGATGTGTTTGGATGGTTCGGCGCTTTAGTCGTCCAGGGATTAATCATTCTTCTTTTGTATATTGCCGCAAGGCAGTGGCAGAAAAAGAAAATGGGAACAGCGGATTAATTGGAATTCAAAAAAATATTATAAGAAAAAGGAGAAATTAAAATGAGTGAATATACGTTAGATTGTTTAGGTGAAGCCTGTCCAGTGCCATTGATGAAAACTGAAAAGGAACTTGAAAAGCTGAATGTAGGGGACCTGCTGATTGTCTCCATTGACCACAGCTGCGCGATGAAAAACGTGCCGGAATGGGCGCGCGCTCAGGGCCATAACGTCGAAATCGAAGAAGTGGACGACGGCGAATGGGAAGTTGTGATTGAAAAAACCAAATAACCCAATATGAGGGGGAGGTTGTTATTGTGAAAGAATTTTTTCAAAAGCTCAGTAAGAATGATTTTTATAAAAAATTGATGAAAGAGCCTTTGACCTATGTGGCCGGCGCGGTGCTGCTGTCTGTTTTCCAGATTGCGCACCTGGCGTCCCTCGGCAGTGCCTGGGGCGTCACCAGTGCCTTTGCGGACTGGGGCGCCTGGATTTACCAGGGCTTCGGCGGGGATGTGAGCTCCTGGGCTTATTTTGCCAGTGAAAAGGCGCAGCATACCCTGGCCGCAGGCTTCCTGCACGACGGAGGTTCCATCCGAAATATTGGGATTATCGTCGGTGCTTTACTGGCCACGCTCTACGCATCACAGTTTAAAATTAAGAAAATCAAGTCCATTCGCCAGGTAGTGGCCGCTGTCTTAGGCGGGCTCCTCATGGGCTATGGCGCCAGAATGGCTCACGGCTGTAATATCGGAGCGCTGTACAGCGGAATTGCTTCCCTGTCGCTTTCCGGTTGGATTTTCGCAGCTTTCTTAATGGTTGGTGCTTTTATTGGCAGCAAGCTGCTGGCAAAGTATTTTATGTAATCTGTAATCAATTTAGGAGTATGGAATGAATAAGAAAACAGAGAAATATGATGTTGTAATAATCGGCGGCGGCGCCGCTGGCCTGACAGCCGGGATCTACTGCGGGCGCGCCCGTCTCAAAACCCTGCTGATCGAAAAGGCACTGGTGGGCGGCCTCGCCACCTATACCAGTGAAATTGAAAATTATCCCGGATTTCCAGAAGGCTCGAGCGGCCTGGGTCTCATGGATTTATTCCATGAACAGGCCAAAAAATTCGGCGTCAAGTTCAAGCTGACTGATGTGCGCTCCGTGGATTTCTCCGGTGAAACCAAGGTGGTTGAAACCTTCAGAAACCGCTTTGAAGCCAAGGTCGTCATTGTGGCTACCGGCGGAAAGCCCCGCCTGACCGGCGCCGAAAACGAGGATAAATATCTGTACGACAAGGGGATTTCCTTCTGCGCGACCTGTGACGCGGCCGCGAACACCGGAAAGACCGTGATGGTCATTGGCAGCGGCGACGCCGCCATCGAGGAAGGCACCTTCCTGACCAAGTTTGCGGACAAGGTCATCGTTTCCGTCATGCACGAGGAAGGCAAAATGGACTGTAACGAGATCGCCAAGGCCCAGGCTCTGGAAAACCCAAAGATGGAATTCATCTGGAATACCGTTGCCGAACGCTTTGAGGGCGACGAACACCTGGATACCGTTGTACTGAAAAATATTAAAACCGAAGAATCCATCCCCGTCAAGGTGGATACCTGTTTCCTCTTTATCGGCTATCTCCCCAATACCGAATGGTTTAAGGATATCCTGGATATGAACCGCGGCGGTTACCTCATTACCAACGAACGTATGGAAACCAATGTGCCAGGCGTCCTTGCCGCAGGCGATGTCCGTGATAAATTCTTAAAACAGGTTGCCACAGCCGTAGGCGACGGTGCCATTGCCGGCTATGGTGCAGAAAAATACATCTCAGAGCTGGAAGTCTACGAAAGCCAGGTGCTCAACAATGGCGAACCCTCCGTCGTCTATGTATGGAACGCGGTAGACCCCAAATGCCGTGAGCTTATGACCACCGTAGAAGCCTTCCAGGAGAAACACGCAGGTGATCTCCACGTCACCAATGTGGATATCTACAAATCCGACGGCATTGCCAGACGTTTGGGCATCTCCGAAGTGCCGGCGGTTCTCTACATCAAAAACAACGAAGTCCAGAAAACCCTGACCCAAAATATCTCCATGGAAGGGCTTGAAGGACTGGTAGATTAGACCGTAATCCATTATCAAGATTAAACCAACTCGTTAATACACCCAACTTAGACCACTTAGATAAAGAAGCCCCGCTGAAAAAGGCGGGGCTTTTTTTAATTTATTCTGATATGGTAAGCGCAGCGCTGCTCTGATTTCCAGCAAAATCACTGGAAAAAAGCGTCAGATTTTTGTCAGGAATTTCAAAAACAAAGGTGCTGCCCGATTTATGCGCAGGGAAATATTGATTTCCATCGGCGTCAAGCCCATAAACACTGTCTGGGTTAATGCCGCTTTGATCGTCCTTTAGCGTAAAGGTGAGTTCCTTATCGCTGGAGGAGTAGCCTGAGAGAACAGGTGGTTCGGTATCCTCAATTGAGCCGGTATTTTCCGGATTGAGACTGGATACGCCCAGAATGAGACCTATAACAGCAGCAAAGACAGCGGGAATCCACCAAATTCCGCGCTTTTTGGAAGAAATATTTTTTGCCGGGGGCTGTGCGGTTGCCTCAGGAAGCGCTGATAAAAAAGGCAGCGTTTCGGGAAGAGCGCTTTCAGAGAGCTTGAACATAGCTGGCAGCAGACCAATTTGAAAGCTGTAAAGCCCACGCTGAGAAAAGTATTGATGAAGTGTTTTCTGCGCGGTATTCAATCGGCGTTTTACGGTGCTGAGGGAGCAGTTCATAATTTCCGCGATTTCTGAGAGCTTATGATTTTGGTAATAGCGCATGGACAGCAGAAAACGTTCATCTGCCGAAAGTGTTTTCATCGCCTCTGCCAAGGCCGAATAGCGTTCATCGCGCAATGCTTTTTCCTCTGGGATAAAGACAAGATCCATTTCGGGTTGATTTAAAAAAAGCGTGTCATCCGAACAGTGCTGCTCATTTTGAGGTTCCTTTTTCCGATAATAGGAAATACAGGTATTATAAGTAATCCGATTTAGAAACGCCATAAAGGTTTTAGGGTTTTTAAGGGTTGAGATAGACTGAAGCAGCTTGACATAAATATCCTGAAGGATATCCTCTGCTAAAATATCTGAGTTAAAATATTTTTTGACAATGACGTACTGCCGCCGCCATGTCAGGCGGTAAAGCTCCGAAAATGCCTCGGAATCTCCTGCTATGGCCCGTGACACGATGGGCTCATGGCGTTTATAATCAAAAATTTCCATTATTCTGTCACCTTCAGTTTGAGTAGTTCATATCTAAATGTACTAAATATGCAAAAGAATGTCAATTGAGAATCTCAAATTCAGACTTTTCTTAAACTTTAAAAAATTTTTCAAAAAAGATGACCCCTTTATATACGTACTGCGTCTTACTCTAATAAAATCCCTGAATTCCGAGGCTTGAAATTTAAGATGGCGGGCTTCGTTAAAATATTTTATAATAGTGAAAGAGAGAGGTAAAAAGAAAATGCAACAGCGAAAAGAGATCAGACGCTTCATGTGCTTTGTCATGGCGTTTGTGCTGGCTCTGGGCCTTATCGGAACATTAACGCCCCGTAAAGTCCAGGCCCAGACAAGACAGCAGGTATGGGAGGACGGTATCCGAAAGATCAGTCGAAAGGATACGTCAGGTATGGGTGACACTGCCATCGGCAGTGCAGTTCCCCGTTGGGACGGCAGTGCCAAAGTGGCAAGGCTGAAGGAAGGCAGCACGACCGTCTATGAAATATGGACACCGGAGGAGCTGCGCTGGGCCTTGAGCGGCAGTAAAAATGTCGAGCTCATGTGTGATCTGGACATGGGCGGAGAGATTAAAACAACAAATTTCGACGGTACCGCCAATGACACAGCCGATACCGCCAACGGTGATTATAAATTATGGAGTATTGTGACACTGAAAAACTGCGAGGTGAACGGAAACGGCCACACCATCTACAATCTGTCCGCGAACACAGGCTTTGTCAACCTGGGACTCGGAGCTGTGCTCCGGGATATCACCTTTGACACCTTTAAAATATACGGCAGCGGAGCAGTTGGGGTTGTTGCCAGCACAAGCGGCAGTACCGAAGCCATTCCGTCAGTTATGACAAACGTCGGGCTCGAAAACGGCGTGGTAAGAGGCGGCGACTTTGCGGGGGGCCTTGCGGGTTCAGGGTATAATTCCAACATCACCGGCTGCCATATTAAGAATGTCCAGGTTAAGGGAAATGCTCATTCGGCAACAATCGCCGGCGCCGCTACAGGTGAAATCTTAAATAGCTATGTGGTGGACTCGCTTCTAGTTGTCACTAGTCATGCAGGCGGTGTCGTTGGGTGCACAAACGCAGGTGTAAAGGTTACAAATGTCTTTACAAATGTAAGTATGTATGGAACGTCTGAAATAGGTTCTTTTCAGGGCGAAGGAATAAAATCTGTTTTTGAAAACTGTTACTCTGCGGGATTTGTGGTTGGTACAGGATCACAAGTTGGCGGATTTATTGGCGATGCCAACAGCGCGCAATTTAAAAATTGCTATTCAAGTGCCATGGTTATCAACGAGGCTGGAAGTAATTATGGCGGTTTTGCCGGGTATAGCGATGGGACAGCAGCTGTATTTTCAAATTGTTACGCTGTGGGTGAAGTCGGAGCATTGACAACATCTAATAATTCCTATAGCAATATAGGCGGCTTTATAGGCGCTAACAGCCGCAGCTTTACAAATTGCTACTACGATAAACAGACAAGCGCACGCCGTGAGTTTGGCGGTGGAACCGCAGAAGTTAAGGGTTTAACCACCAAGAACATGACAGGTGTCGAGCTGTCTGGCTTTGACCCGGAAGTCTGGGATTTTCAGGAAGGGCGTTACCCACAGCTCAAGGTATTCTCCACAGGCTCGGCCTTCACCGATCCGGATGATATCGCCACTGCTAAGGTTTATTCTCAGGCATCTGTGGCGACTGCGTTTCTGAGAGACCAGACCGATGGTGATCCCAACAGCAAGAACTATGATACGGTGCGGGAAATCACTGACCTGTTCCCCATGACCAATGATGAGAACACCGGCGAGGGAGAAAATGGCCTGGTGCATTTCACCTGGGAGCAGGACTCCGCCCACCCCGACAACATCGTGGGGCCCTTTGGCAGTGACATTCTCACCATTTCAGACAGCGGCTCAAAGGATCATGTTTCAAATATGACGCCGGGCATCGGCTGGGCCAGAATCGAAGCAGACCTTTACGAGAACGGAAAGTGGTATTCAGGAAATCATGCCGTACGCTTTGTACCTACAGTGATCCTGTCGCTGGATCAGGAGGGTGATTCAAGTCTGGGAGCAGGAAAGGACGCAGTGCTCTACCCATCTCTGACCGGCGAGGAAACGCTGTACGACCATGTTGACGGCGTCAAGCTGGCCAAGACCGACGCGGCGACCCTGAGCAAAAACCCGGCCACACTCCCCTCCTACCCCTATCCTGAGGGTAACGGCTATAAAGACCAGCCGGTGGTGATCCAGTACGGCGGACAGGAAGTGACTGGGAAAATCAGCGTGGTCATTACAAAAACCCTTCCCGACGGCACCCAGAGCGAGGATCTTCTTACAGGCGGTAATGCCCAATATTATTCCGATTTGTTTAACGGCATTACAGCTTTTACCGAAGCGGATAAGGGCGTTTATACCCTTACCTATTCCTGGCAGGTCAATGACACCGATCCGGATATGATTCTTAAAAACAGTAAAAAGGTTACTGTGCGTGATGGACTCACAGCTGTTTTTAAATGGAATGACAGTATTCACACAGAGGAAAGCGGTGAAAACAGCAGCACCTACGCAGAACTGAAGCCGCCAGAGGATACCCTGAAGGTGGGCGATGCCATTGGCGATAAAATGCCGCAGGATCCATCGCGTAAGGGCTACCGCTTTATCGGCTGGTCAACCCGTCCAGACGCTACCGAGGCAGACTACACCAAGGAAAAAAATAACACTGTGGCGTTTAAAAAAGATACGGTCATGGAAAGTGATGTGCTGGTCTATGCCCTGTGGAAACCATACAGCTATAATTTCGAGTTTAATATGCCAGGAGAAGCCCCGTCCGTCACAGTGAGCGGAACCTACGGTGAAGCTCTGGGCGACAGTATGCCGCAGGCTCCAGAACAGGAGGGCTATGTGTTTGCGGGCTGGAGCACAGAAAATCCGGCAGACAACCCCGGCGCGGTGCCCTCACTGAAGGGCGATACCGTCATTGACGAGACCCTTGTGGGTGAGACGGAGAACAACGGAACCATCCAGGTGTATCCGGTTTACCGGCCCTCTGAAGGCATATTGAGCTTTTATAAAAATGACGGAAGTCCCGATAACGATGGTAAGGGGCCGCAGATTGGCGGTGCAGTCACCTACCAGTACGGCGCCGCCCTGCTTCCCCCGCCGGACGCAGGAGAGCGCCCCGGACATATTTTTGTGGGATACAGCAGTGAACAGAAGCCAGTATTAAAACCGGACGAAGCCTTTGACAGCGAATATACTGAGAACGGAACCTTTGATCAAACCAAGGACTACTACGCCGTATGGCGCATCAAGACCTTTACAGTTACACTGAAGCATAATGACGGAACAGACAATGAAAGCCTGCTGGAAAATATCGCCTACGGCAGCGTTTTGAGTGATGAGCAGCTAAAACCGCCTGTGCGGGAGGGCTATACTTTTACTGGATGGTTCAGGAGTCCTGAAGGTACAGAGAAGCTTCCGGAAAATCCAGTGGTCGGGAGCGATGAGACCTATTATGCCTGTTGGTCTAAAGATCCCTACAGCCTGGATGTGTTTTTAACCCCGGACGCAAAAGATCCGTCAAAGCCTGACAGGGTTGTCGAGGATGTGCCATACAGCACACCCCTTGGCGACCGCCTGCCTTCACCGCCCCAGTACTGGACAGATGAAAGCGGCCAGAAATGGGAATTTACCGGTTATGTCGATGCTGACGGTAATCCGGTAAATAACCAGACTGTTTTTAATCCAGGAGATTTAAAAGAGGATCACGGTGTGATCACAGGAACTTATAATCAGAGGGTCTACACCATTTCGGGAAGTAAATACGGCCACGGAAGCTTTACTAACGGGCTTGGTATTTACCCGGCTGGAGAGAACACAGTGGTCAGCTGGCAGCCGGACAGCGGCTATAAAACGACCCGGGTTATGATTGACGGCGTTGTGCGGGATGACCTGCTGAACAGCGGAAGAGGCGGCGATATTGCCTTTAAGGATATTCACGAAAATCACCAGGTCTATGTTGCCTTTGATAAGGACAGCGGAAGCAGCCCTGAAAAGCCGTGGTATACTGTGGCCACAACGAAAACCGGCGGCGGAGACCTGTCCACGCTTACAAAAACAGCGACGGTTGAGGAAGGGAAAAATTATCAGGTTGAATGGAAAGCCGCCGACGGTTACCGCGTTGCGAGCATCACGGTGGACGGTGTGGCGCATCCAGTGAGCGATTCGGGCAAAATTGATTTTAACCAGATCGGAAGCGACCATGAGGTCATCGTTGTGTTTGAAGCGGCAGCGCCAGAGCTGGACGCCGGGTCAACACCAGGCTTCTGGACCGTTACTACCCGCCAGACCGGCGGTGATGTTTCAGGCGGCGCCACTGCCCTCACCCCCACCGCTGTGGTGGTCAAAAACACCAGTCCAGTGGTCGAGTGGTCCGCAGCACCAGACAGCGGCTATCTTGTAAAGACAGTGGTCATCGACAAGGGAACCCCGGATGAGCGGACGCTGACCGCCGATGAAATCGCGGCCGGCCAGTGGCGTTTTGACAACATTTCAAAGGATCATACCGTGGATGTTGTCTTTGACTATCCGGAAAAACCGGATGACCCGGATAAAAAGCAGTACAAAATTGAGACAGCACTCACCGGAGGGCCAGGTGTGATTACCGGCTCGGCAGTGGTAGAGGAAGGCGACCAGTACAAGGTTGAGTGGAAAGGGCCGGAGGATGAGCGTTATGTTGTGGAGGAAATCAAGATCAACGGCGCGCCCCAGGACCTGGGCAAAGAGGAAACATTTTTTGAAAACATCCAGCAGGACAGCCGGGTGGAAGTAAAGCTCAAGCCAAACCTGCGCGTGGTTGAGACCAGCAGAGTGGGACAGGGCAGCATTGATCCGTCCAAAACCGTTTTTTATAAAGACAGCTACACCGTTAAGGCAGCGCCGGCCCAGGGCTGGTATCTGCGGCGGGTAGAGCTTGACGGCGAGGTAGCAGGAGAGTTTACAGATCCGGCTATCCCGCAAAATGCCATGCTCATGAGCACTCTGGCCGACCCGGCAGAACATCAGGTTACTGTTGATGAAAATCAAAATATTGTCATACCCTTTGAGGGCATTGTTGAAGATCATCAGGTTAAGGTGACGTTTGTAAAAGAAGGTGAGATTGAAACGCCAGCAGAGGATTTGTTTCACGTTTCAACACATATTGAAGGCGGCACAGGCACAATTACGCCGGGAGGTGCTGTTGCCAGAGGAGAAGGTATCCAGATTAACTGGAGCCCGGATCCAGGCTTTGTCGTTGACCGTGTGGATATCCGGGTAAATGGTGTTTTAAGAAATGACCTCTCAGCAGCGGTACAGGATAACAGCCTAGTTCTCAGTGATATCTGCGATGCTTACGATATCACAGTGGTATTAAAACACGGCGACCTTGAGACAGATGACCCATCTGGCGGCGAGGCGCCTGTGTACCATAATATTCAGACAGTCATTACTGGCGCCGCGGGGGCAGACATCACCCCGTCGCAGTACCATCTGGCGGCCGGCTCCTCAGTGCCGGTGCAGTGGAGCTATGACGCTCTGCTTTATGAGGTGAAAGCGGTCAACGTCGACGGCGTCAGCCATCCAGAGCTGGCTGCCAGCTTTGAATACGCGTTTGACGATATTCAGGCAGATCACCGCATCGAAATTGTTTTGGGCGTTATTGAGCAAAAGGAGCCTGAAAAGGGCCAGTTTACAGTCAGCACAGCCGCCAGAGGCGGCGGCGGTATCGACCCTGCAGTGACCGTACAGGAAGGCGGCGACGCAGTGGTACACTGGAAAGCCAATGAAGGCTACGAGGTATCCACGGTCATTGTCGATGGTACAGTACGGGGTGATTTGCAGAAGCTGGGGTCAGAGGGAAGCCTGACTTTTGAAAAAATAGACAGAAATCATACGGTGACTGTTATTTTTCAAAAGGACAGCGGAAGCATTACCCCTGAAAACTATGTGGTTGAAACCCATAGACAGGGAAACGGCAGTATCACGCCCACCACGGCCATCAAGGCGGGCTCAGACCATGAGGTTGTTTTTGCCCCAGACCCCGGCTATAAGGTAGCGCGCGTAGAAATCGACGGTGTGAGCCGTCCAGAGTTCATTAAAGTGGGAAAAATTGTCTTTAACCAGCTTTCAGGAAACCACCAGGTGCAGGTGATTTTTGAAAAAGACGATGCGCCGGTAATTCCTGTGGAAACCTGTACGGTCCGCGTGACTGTTACCGGAGGTTCTGGAAAAGTGAGCGCGTCCGCGGTTATTTTGAAGGGTGAAAGCTATACGGTTAACTGGCAGCCCGAAGAAGGCTGGCGTGTTGGAAAAATACAGGTTAACGGAACAGCACGCCCCGACCTGTTAAACAAAACAGGCTTTGAGATGGAAAAAATTACAGAAGACCAGGAAATAGAAATATTTTTTGAATCCATCGAGAACAATGTTCCTCCAGAGACGGAGGGAACACCTGAGGATGGGAATAAACCGGAAGAAGGAAATAAGCAGGATGGATCCATAAAGCCCATGTATCCGGATAAAAGTACAACAGAAAAAGAAGAAAGCCCTTCGGAGGAAAGCCTTTCAGGAAAAAATGTTGTTCTGAGCGGCTTTGCGCCCAATACAGGGCTGCGGAGCAGCGGAACCGGCAGGTCTGCCCTGCTGGCAAGGCTTCTGAACAGCGGATGTCCTCTCAGAAGTGACAGAATGGCGCTGGCAGATTTGATTTTGACAGCTCTGTCGTCCGCGATGGCAGCGGAAGTGCTTGTGTTCAGAAGAAAGCGAAAAGCAGGAATGGTGGCAGTGATTGCTGCCGTTGCGTCTTTACTGCTATTCTTACTGACCCAGCCTCTGATTTTGCGCTTTGTGATATTTGACGGCTGGAGTATTCTATTTCTCGCCTTGATCGTCTGTCAATTGGCGGCCCGGCGGCATTCTAAAGAAAAGGAGAATGATCCGGAAGAAGAAATTGAATAAATTTTCATAAAAACAACGCCTGTTTTGGCACTGTGTATTTACCACAGGCTGAAACGGGCGTTTTATTTTACTCGATTATTACAATGGACCGTCCGAGGTTTCCGGCATGATCTGAAATGTAAACCTCCAGCTGACCTGGATGCTCTGGCAGCGTAAAGGTAACACAGCTCTTCTCCGGGGCTGTGCTGTCAGGATAGAGAACTTCCCCCTGACTGGTAACAGCGTAGATGGACGCAAAATTAACACCTGAGCCTTCATCATAAAGGTTAGCTGAAAGGACTGGAGGGCTGGCTTCATAGGAAAGCAGCTCCGGCACTGTTGTGTCGGGTGCTGCTATCGCTTCTGCCGCCGGGGCCAGCCGGGTGTTCAGGGCAGCGGGCAGAAGCAGTAATGCAGATACAAGGGCAAAGGCGGGCGGGAGAAGCCATTTTAGGTGCTGCTGTTTTTGTATACGCTCGGCAGTGCTCACAAAGCTCTGGAAGCTGTCTGTATTCAGTGAAGCCGCGCCGCTCCCCGGCCGAGACATAATTTTACTCAAAAGGCCGGAAACGCCCGGGGTTTCAAAAGCAAAGCCGGAAGCTGAGGCTTTGAGTGCGGGCACAAGAAAAAAAGCCGATCTGTGCTCCTTCCCCAGCTTTTCGATAAAGAGCTGATGGATTTTTTTCAGCCGCCGTTTGACCGTGCTCAGTGAGCAGTCCAGAGAAAGGGCGATGTCTTTGAGCTTCATATCCTCTCGGTAGCGCAGAATGAAAATGGCTCTGTCGCGGTCTGGAAGAAGGGACAGAAACCCCAGAAGCTCCTGATTATTTTCCCGGTCCATAAGCCTTTCTGCCGGTTCGGGGTAATACATGTGCGTGTCACTGACCGAATCCAAATAGCTGTCCTCTGACGGTTTTTCTACAATATAGTACTGCTTTCGTTTGTACGAGATACAGGTATTGTAGGTCATCCGATTGAGGTAAGAGATCAGCATTCCGGGTTTCCGGATGGTATCGACACTGATTAAGAGCTTTATATACACATCCTGAATAACGTCCTCTGCCAGATAGGGATCTTCCATAATCTGCAAAGCCATAAAATACTGAGATTCATAGGTTAATCGGTAAAGCTTTTCAAAAGCTGCTTTATTTCCCTTTTGAATGCTTACAACCAGCGCGCCAAGCTGCTCGTAATCTAAATTTTTCATTAAAAACCTTCCTTTTTACCTTATCTTACTCAACTGTAAGCTAATCCGGCAGGCTTGTCAAGTTTAAAAACAGAAAGCCCTGTCATAAAGGACAAAAAATTTTCTTAAGAATCCAAAAAAAATGAACCTTTTTGAAAAGCCTGTGCGTCTTATGAGCGGTTTAAAAGAATCAGCGCCTGAGCTCGGCTAAAATTTCCAGCGCAGGGGCTTTAACATTGATTTTATATGACGGAGGAGTAAGGATGAGAGGTAAAAAGAAATTTGGCAAACAGATCATGGTCATGGCGCTGACGATGATTATGGCTGTTGTGAGCCTGCCCGCCGGGCTGGGCTCTGCCCTGGAGCCGGGAACCGCCCAGGCAGCGGCAGCCGATAACTGGGCCAGCGATGTAGCGGAGTTTGAAAGCTACGGCAATAAGGGATGGACCGAAACAGGGATAGATGTCCCTAAATGGAGTGGTAATAATGCGGCTTCGAATAAAGATACAGGAGATCCGAAAACGGATGCTTTTGTAAAACCCAAGCCAGGTTCAGCGGAGACTGTCCGCTATAAAGCAATCAATGTAGCGGCAGACAGTACGCTTACGCTGCCTGTAGAAGAAACGGCAGAGGTACAGTACTACGAAATCTATTTTCCAGAGCAGCTGCGCTGGGCCATTACAAATCAGAAAAGCTTCAGGCTGATGAACGATTTGGATATGAACGGCCGGGAGAGCCGGACATGGTCGACAGCTAATTTAAGTAATAAAGTTTTTATGGACGGCAACGGACACACCATTTATAATTTAAATACCACTGATGGTGGCTTGATTGGTACATGGACTCAGCCGATTATCGCGAAAGAGATTAAGGTGGTATCTGCCCGGATGCAAAGCGGGTTATTTACAGGTGCATCTCGTGGTTCTAGTACTTATATTTCCATGGAAGGGGTTAGGCTGGAGCATGCCTTAATTCAGTCCGGTGGGTTTGGAGGCGGATTAATTGGAGCTTTCTATTACCGTCCATCTGGGAGTTATGGCCGAGTTTACGCTTCAAACTGCCACACAAAGAACGTTTATGTGAATGGAAGCGGTTGTTCTGGCAATATCTTTGGGCCCATCAGCGGCTTTGTTGAAAACTGCTACGCCATAGACGGAACCGTTCGAACAAACACACATTCTGGCGCTTTCACATCCTGTGCCGGTAACTATATTATAAAAGATTGCTTTACCAATGTGCGGGCATACGCCAATAGTACAACCGGTGCGTTTGTGGGGCATCCTGAGGACAGTTACTACGCGCCGCCTTATAGAGAAAGGAGCCACACATCTCAATTTATCAACTGCTTTTCATCAGGACGCATTGAGGGCGGTTCGGTTTTGGGAGGCTTTGTTGCGGGGACAGGATCAGCTGTAAATAGTGAGACTCATAATTATATTTTTGAAAACTGCTACAGTACCGCCATGGTCGGTATGCAAAATGCCGCCAGTGCACAAGGCGGGTTTATTGGCCAGATTGAATCGCCTACGACAAACGCATCTTTTATCAATTGTTTCTCTGCCGGGGAAGTTGGCACACTCACCACAACGACGGAAGGTTTTAACAATATCATCGGTGGATTCATCGGACAAAAGTCGAATGTCAATGCTGAATTTAACCGCTGCTACTACGACAAACAGACCTCCGCCATGCGGGAGCGGGCTGTGGGAACAGTAAATACTACTTTTGATGGAATCACCGGCCTCACAACAAAAGATATGGCAGACACCGCCTCGCAGATTAATGGTGACGTCTGCTCCCCCTCTGAGGGTCTCTACCCTCAGCTCAAAGCCTTCACCGAAGCTGACGGCTTTACCAGCGAGGAGGACAAGCTTACTGCCAAGGCCTACTCGGCGGCGTCAGTCACCACGGCCTTTATGCGGGATAACACCACGGCAGAAAATCCGATAGACTATGACACCGTCCGGGAGATTACTGAGCTCTTTCCCCTCAGCAATGACGCCATGGCAAAGGGCAGCAGCTTTAAGATTAACTGGACAGCCCGGGATATCAAGAGTGATATTGTCAAAGATACGCAGGTTCTGACCGTCGGGCGCACCAATGCCCTGAACACTCCGAATGACGATCAGGTGACCAATATGGCGCCGGGTATCGGCTGGGCAGATGTCGAGGTGCCTTATGCCGAGGGAGGAAAAACCGTGATCGGCCGTCGGTCGCTGCGGATTGTCCCCACCTCGGTGCTCTCCCTGAGCGGCGGCCAGGGCAGCCTGGACGCAGGCAAGGATACCTACCTGTACCCGAATATCGCGGGGAAAAATACCTACGACCACCGGCCGGGCGTCAGCCTTGTCTACGCCACGGCAGCGCAGCTGGCGACTGGAGTACAAATAAATCCCATCAATTATCCATTGAATGATACGACCTATAGTCCAGATGTCACTGTTTCAGGAAAGAATGGCAATGTCAAGGTGGAAATCTTCAGAGAAAATCCTGACGGCACCCTGTCGGAAGATCTGCTGCGCACCGGCACAACGGAACAGCAGCAGCACTACAAAGATTTATTCGCAGGCGGAACCTTTACCGCAGAGGATAAAGGAACCTACACCATTAAATATACCTGGACCATTGAAACGGGAAATACTGCCCAATTAACTAACAGCAAACGCGTCATCGTGCGTGACCCGCTGACTGTTCAATTTAAATGGAACGACGGTATCCACGATGACACAGCGGAGAGCTACGCTGTCCGGCCAGAGGGCGGCTCAGCCGTCCAGATGCTGGTCGGTGAGACATTAAAGGGTAAAAATATGGAGATGCCCGCAGACCCGGACCGCACAGGCTATACCTTTGAGGGCTGGTCGGTGGACAAGACTGCCAGCACTGCGGATTTTACCGATGAAACAGCTCTCCCCAACGTTGAAACCCTGAATGTCTATGCTCTGTGGCAGCCGAAAAACTATGCCGTGAAATTTAATTCCATGGAAAACGGCAAGGAAATCACCCTGCCGGACGGCTCGGCGATGGCGGAAAAAAATGTGGCGGATATTCCCTACGGCACGGCCATTGCCCAGAAAGGCGCAGCGGTATTTCCAGTTGATCTGACACCAGGAGAGACCTGCACCGTTGACGGCGCTGCCAGAAGATTTATGGGTTGGAGCACGCTCAATCCCTACAAAGACGGAAAGCAGCTTGTTTTTGAGGGGAACTTTACAGAAGATACAGTCATTACTCATGGCGATAAAACAGCAGAGGACAATCCGCTAAAGGATTTTGATTTTGACAACAGCAGTACCATTGATGTCTATCCGGTTTTTGCCTACGATACAGGAAGCTGTGAATTTTACGACAATAAGAATACCGCCCTGGACAAACCAGGCGATGGCGGCGCTTTAATCTCAGGCGCCGGCGGAACAGTGAATTTTGGCGCTGCCCTCACCCGCCCGGCGGATCCCTTGTGGGATAACAGCCATGTCTTTTTAGGCTGGTCGGAAGAACCGCTTAAGCTGTTCACTCCACAGGGGCCGGCCGAAGGCGAATTTACCGATGATTTTACTGCGGGCACCACCTATGACGGACAGGAGCCTGTTTTAAAATATTACGCAGTTTGGCGGGATAATACCTACACAGTCAATGCTTATGTAAAGGGCAGCGGCACGCCCGAGGATACCCTTAGTCAGACGGGTATCTATGGAGAAAAGATTGCTCTGCCGGATATGACGGACGATCAGTATTACACAGACGGTTCAGGCCAGAAATATCATTTTACCGGATGGATCAACCGGGAGTATACCACAGAGGCTGTCACAGCGGAGACGGTCTATCATGTTGGCGACACGTCGGTGGGCGATGACAATATCCTTGACCTCCAGGCTCAGTATGAGAAGGTCTACGATGTCACCTTCCACAGAGCGGCCGGCGAAAATTCAGAAACCTTTAGGACTGTTGAAAATATTCCAGCGGGCCAGACCATCGGCGGTCAATTTCCAACAGACAGCCCAGCACCGCCTGAAGGAAAAGTATTTATTGGATGGACATTGGCGCCGGACGCTGAAACAGCCGATACCAGCGTGAACGCGGACTATGCAGTCACGGCAAATACGCATGTCTATCCTGTATTCCGGGAGGCAGCGGGAACTTTGGCTTTTAAGATGAATGACGGCACCGACGATGATTTTGGTGAGAGAACCACTGTCAGTTACGGCGGGCAGTACACAAGACCTCAGTCTGACCCGGCCCGGGAGGGTTTTGAATTTATGGGCTGGTCACAAAACGCAAAGTCACCTCTGGATTTTGAACAGGATTTTGAAGATGCCCTGCTAAAGGGCACAGAAAAAATTTATGAAGGTTTTGAAAAGGAAATAACCTATTACGCGGTCTGGCGTTACGTGCCGTTAACCGTGCGTTTCTACGCGAATATCAACAGCGGAGAGATACCATATCAGGAAGTTCATGCCGTGAAATACCAGCAGACTTTGGGCGAGATTAACCAATACCCACAGGAGCCTGCCCGGAGCGGATACCGCTTCATGGGCTGGTCAACCGATAAGGCCGTCAATAATTTTGACAAGGATACAAAGATCACTGAAAAAGAAACAGATGTCTACGCGCTGTGGAGCGCCAATGCCTATAAGGCCGCATTTGACGCTAACGGCGGCAGCTTTGGCGCGGGACAGACCGTTCAGAATATTGAGCAGACAACAGACCAGCCCTATAAAACACCAGGCGCCAGCCCGGCACGGGACGGCTATGTTTTTGCCGGGTGGTATGTGGACAGCGGGGACCAGAGCGGCGAGCCCTATGACTTCAGCCAGAACTTTACAGCCGCCAAAGATCAGACTTTTTACGCCAAATGGAGCAGCGGCGAGGATACGCCCTACACGGTAGAGCATTATCAGCAGAATCTTGACGTCAGCAGTTATACGCTGGCAGAGACAGAAAATCTGGCGGGAACCACCGGAGCAGAGGTCACCGCCAGCCCAAAAACCTACACAGGTTTTAACTGCAAAGGGGATGAAAATGGCAAACAGCCGGTTAAGGGAATCATCACCGGAGACAACACCCATCTGGTGCTGAGGCTCTACTATGACCGTGTCAGCGCGGCCATCCGTTTTGACATGAACGGCCACGGAGAGCAGCTTGCACCGATCACTCTGCCCTACGGCGGCCGCCTTACCCCACCCCAAAATCCAACGGCTTCAGGCTATGTCTTTAAGGGCTGGAAGCCTGTGAGCGCAGACGGAAGTCTGGAGGACGGCTTTTATACCTTCCCTGATACCATGCCCGCGTCCGATGTCAGCCTGAAAGCAGTTTGGAGCAGACTCTTTGAGATAACCGCTTCCAAATACGGCCGCGGCAGTATTACCGGCGGTACCGGAAGCTTTGAGGAAGGCGCTGCCACAACTGTGGCCTGGAAGCCAGATGACGGATATGCGGTAAGTAAAGTCATGGTCGACGGGCAGATCCGCGATGATCTGCTGAACGGCGGAGCAGCCGGAAGTGTGGTCTTTGAGAACATCGCGGCCGATCATCAGGTTTACGTAACCTTTGAAAAAGCCGAAGGCAGCCCAGTGCCCGGAGAGAACGCTTTTTATACGGTTTACACCAAAAAGACCGGCGGCAGCGATGGCTGCTTACTGAGCCCCACCAGGACCTTTCCAGGAGACAAGGAGAGCAGCTGCGCGGTTGAGTGGAAGGCCGCTGAAAATTACCACGTGACACAGGTCATCGTGGATGGTGTAAGTTATCCGACCAGTGATGAGGGCTCCATTCCCTTCACGGGGATACAGAGTGACCATTATGTAGAAGTGATTTATGAAAAGAACATCTCTATTGGCGGCAGCACAACCCCAGGTTTTTATACCATCACCACCAACCATATCGGAGGTGACCCTTCAGAAAACGGGAAAACCTTCCTGACACCGAGCAGTGTGGTAAAACCGGGCAGCGACCATATTGTCAGCTGGTCAGCATTGGCGCCTTACAGCGTCGAGCGTATTATTATTGACCAGGGGACAGATCATGAAAGAATACTGACAACAGAGGAAATGGCAGATGGCTCCTTTGATTTCAACCAGACAGACGCTGACCATGTTGTGGACGTTGTCTTTAAAAAGGCAGAATCTGGCACCCAGCCTGATCCCGCAGAAAAGATCCAGATCATTACTAGTCTGGTTGGCGGACCGGGTGAGATTACCAGCTCTGCCGTGGTTGAGAAGGGCAGCGACTATAAAGTTGAATGGAAGCTTCCAGACGAAATCGCAGAGCCGGACGGCGAGTATTACAATTATTATGTGGTGGACAAGGTGCTCGTCAACGATGAGGAACATAGCAAGGATATGAGCGTTGAGGAATTTAACGCCATCGAGGAGGATCAGGTGGTCAAGGTTATCCTGAAGCCAAACCTGTACAATATTCAGACAGCGGTCGCTGGAAAAGGAAGCATCTCGCCCTCTGCCACCCTGTTTTACGGACAGGATTATGAGGTTAACGCTCATCCGGACGAGGGCTGGTATTTATGGAAAGTCAAGGTCGATGGTGCGACCATCCACGAGTATAAAGACCCGGACGTCCAGCAGACAGCCAGCGTGAAAAATCCTTTCTCGGCGCAGGTTGTGTACGCGGCAGAAAAAAACGAAATTGATACAAGCATTGTCGGTGACCAGGTGGTCGTACCGGTCAGCGGTATTACCACTGACCATGAGGTGAAGGTGATTTACGCTAAAAAAGGTGAAGCGCCCCCCTCTGAGGAACAGATGTATACTGTCACAGGCCGTGTTGAGGGCGGCCCGGGGACAGTGAGCGGCACAGGGATGTTTGATGCCGGAGAAGGGACAACCGTTCAATGGACAGGCATTCCAGATGGCTATGAGGTCAAAAAAGTGACCGTGACCGTCAACGGCGTAGAACGGCCGGACCTCGCCCCTTCTGTGTCTGAGGGCAGTCTGGCCCTGGAGGATATTCATGACCATTATGACGTCATTGTGACCATTGGCATGAAGGGAAACAATAACGCTGGCAGCAGTGACCCCGAAATACCCGAGGAATCAGAGACCCATTACGCCATTGAGACAGCCGTGAGAAACGGCGAGGGCGAGATTACCCCGTCCATCGTGGGTATTGCCCCGGGGAGCCAGAAACACATCGAATGGAAGATTGACAGCAGCCGCTATGAGGTACAGGAGGTGAGGATTGACGGAAACCTTGTCGACAGCTTGAAGGAGGCCACAGCCTATGATTTTACAGACATTCAGGCCAATCACCGGATTGAGGTTATTCTGAAGGAAAAAGGCCGGAATCCTGATGTTATTCCCGGTGGAGATGACCAGTATACCATCTCCACCCTCCGCAATGCCGGAGGTGTCATAAGCCCGACCGTAACCGTTGATAAAGGAGCAGATCATCAGGTTACCTGGAAAGCGGATGAAGGCTGCAGAGTCGCCAGAGTGATTGTGGACGGCGTTGAGCGGCCAGATCTTGTGGATAAGGACAGAGCGGGTTTTAATGACATTCAGATGAGCCATCAGGTAGAGGTGATTTTTGAAAAAGACGGCGAAGGCGGAGGACAAAAGCAGGAGCACACCATCGCCACCACCATTGGCGGAGGCAGCGGCAGCATCGACAGTACCGCGGCTGTGCCGGATGGCCAGAGCCATACGGTTCACTGGCATCCCGGCGAAGGCCAGGAGGTCGGCACTGTTATTGTAGATGGCGTTGTCCGTGATGATCTCAGAGATAAAGACAGTATCACCTTTGACAACGTCACAGAGGACCACCAGATTACAGTAATCTATACTCCAGCCCAAAGCGGCGGAGAAACACAGAAAGATTTTTATGTGATCGGCACCTCCATTGAGGGACAGGGCAGCATCACACCTACAGCCAGCCTGGAAAAAGGCAGCAGCCACACAGTGGCCTGGAAGCCTGAAAAAGGCTGGAAAGCAGTCCGGGTAGAGATTGACGGCGTGGTGCAGCCACAGCTCACTCAAAAAGGTGAAATCACCTTTGACGATATTGGAAAAGACCATACCGTCAATGTTATTTTTGAAAAAGAAGACGGCATGGTGCCCTCCCCAGACGAGCAGGTTCAGATAACAACAGGGATCAAGGGCGGACTTGGAACCATCAGCAGCAGTATGACAATCGAAAAAGGAGAGGATGCCGCTGTCCGCTGGACACCAGCAGAGGGATACGTGGTTGAGATGGTCTGGGTAAACGGCGAAGAACGCCCAGACCTCATTGGGAAAAATGGAATGGACTTTAAGCAAGTGGAAAAAAGCCAGGATATCCGGGTTTCCTTTAAAAAAGCCGATCCCCCATCTGACGAAAGCGCTGTTACGCCGGGGTATCCCGACGGAGACGGACAGGGAAATCATGACAGCGGGCAGCATAACGGCGGAGCTGTAAATAATGAACCGGCTTCAATGTTTGAAAAAACAACGCAGGTGACCATGAGCAGCATTGCGCCGGTTACCGGAATCAGAGACCGTGCGGCGCAGGAAAACAGCTGGCAGCCCCTGCTTCAGAAATTGTTTGGTTTAAAAGACAGCGCCAGCGCATTATCACTCCTTGACCTGTTTGCGACCTCTGGTGTGATTGTGCTGACTCTGGCGTCCTTCCTGTTTAAAAAACAGGTACGGGGCTATGGCGTCATTGCCTCGCTTACTGCGGTTATCCTGTTCTTTGCCACACAACCGCTGATTTTGAAATTCACCTTTTTTGATAAGTGGTCTCCCCTTTTCCTGATACTGCTTCTGATGGAAGCACTGATGGTAATGATGTTGGGAGAGAAAAAAGAAAAGGAAGATAAGACACAATAAAAAACGTCTCCTTTGGACGGCTGCCAGCTGGCAGCGTCTAGAGGGGCGTTTTTGTTATGCTTTGGCAGCGATGGTTATGGCCGCTCAGGGGCTGGGTCGGGTTCAATAACCATGCTTCCGCTGTTCCCTGCTTTATCGCAGATATTGACTGTTAAAGGCGCGTTTGAGATTTCAAAAATCACCTGGTTTTCAGCTTCGCTGATGTTAACAGGAGGGACAGGCCCGTTATCCGAAGAGGCCGTTATGGCAGCGTAATCGACTCCGGAGAGATCATCCTTTAAAGTCAGAACAATGGTCCCGTCGATGCACTCATAGGAAACCAGTTCTGGTATTTGTGTGTCGGCGGGGGCACTTGCCGCTTCCGGACTTTCTTCAGCAAGGGTATAAGGTTCCGGTTCATGGGCTTCTGCTGTATCATCTGCTGTTACAATGCTCTGATGAATGGCCGATGGCGCAATCAGCACTGCTCCGGTCACCACTACCGTACAGGTTGCAGTGACAAGGGTCGAGGAGCTTAAGGATGAGAAAAAAGCAGAAAGCCTGGAGTTGGCCGATATGGAGGATACCGCGTGTGCGGAGATGCCGGCAGCGCTCCCCTGCCCTGCCAGCTCAGAACCATGTTCCATCAGCGCGTAAAGGATACGGTCTGCCCTTGCCGTGTCCATGGCAAAGTCAGTAAATCCGTTCTGGACGAGGGAAGCCAGCGTTCCAGTGAGCAGAAAACCAGGCATCCACCTGGGATGAAGAATATTTTTCATGTGCTCCCTGGCCGTTTGGATTTTGCGTTTAACCGTACTTTTTGACAGCCCGGTGGCAAGGACGATTTCGTTTATTTTCAGCTCGTCCACAAAGCGCAGGATAAAAATGGTCCGCTCGTCCGGCGGCAGCGTCTGGAGCGCGGCGTTCAGCTCATCGCTGGCAGCTGTGAGAATGGCATGGGATTCTGGAGAAGCGTCTGGCCGTTCATCCTCGATAAAACACAGAAGCTCTTCATCCGCCCGGCACTCATTTGTGTTGACAGGTGCGGAGATTTTATCGATACAGAGATTATAGGTAATCTGTTTCAGATAAGCGTATGGATAGCGGATATTGGCGATTTTCCCAGGGTTTTTATAAAGGCGCAGAAAGGTCTCCTGAACAACGTCCTCCGCCATGCAGGCGTCGCCGAGAAATTGACAGGCCTGAAGAAATTGAAAATTGTAGGCAAGCCGGTATACCTCCTCAAAGGCCGACCAGTCCCCTTTTCCATAGGCCACAAGCAAGGATTCAATTTTTTTCTTAAGTTTTGGGCTCATTTTATTCATGATTATAGGATAGGCTAATCCCAGCATTCTGTCAAGAACAGAAAATTTTTTAAGCACAGGCATAAAAAATGAACCCTTTTTCCAAAAAAGATGGTCTAAAAAATCAGGGAACGCTTTATCAGGGATTCTTGGAATCCGGTAAAAAAAAGTTTAAAATGACAGAAAAGAACAAAACAGATATAAATAAGGAATATGAAGCTTCCCCTGAACAATAAAAAAGGTAAGAAGTGAGGAGAGTAAAATGAGTGGCGCGAAAAAAGGAATAAGGTGTCTGGGATGTATGATGATGATTATCGTCCTGCTCCTGGGCTTGATGGCTGTGGCGATGCCGGAAACGGCGGAAGCGAAAAATGAAGATATAAGGGATGCCTATGAGGCAGAAATTAAGTTTAAAACCTTTTCTGCAGAAGACGGGATACCCGTGTGGGATGGTATAAATAGTGTCACAACAAAGCCGGCAGGTGCGGATATTACTGGAAATGTATGTACGGTAACAACACCGGAGGCGCTGCGCTGGGCAATGACGCAGTACAGCACAAACAGCATTGCGAAAATTGTCATTGCAGCAGACATGGACATGGGCGGGCGTGAAGATGCTGTGCCGCCAAAATGGGAACCGGTAACGCTGACTGGAGCCATCAGCATTGAAGGCCAGCGGGATGAAAACTGCGGCTATTATGGTGGCAGGGAATACCCGACCATCTACAATTTAAATGTGGAGACTGCCAGTGGACATACGGGTTTTATTGCGTCAACAAGCGGTGATGTGAACATTAAAAACTTCTATTTTGACAGTGCTAAGATAAGGACAACTTCCAGTTCTGGAGTACAGGGAGTTGCGATTATCGGATACGCCGGTAATGGATTGATAATGGAAAATATTGGAGTAGAAAACTCACTTTCAAAAACCGCTTTTTATGGCGCAGCTGGTTTAATCGGAAAATCAGCTGAAACAACAAATGGCATAAGGGTTACCAATTGCTATGCAAAAAAAGTATATGTTACTGCATCTCAGTGTAGTGGTGGTCTATTAGGCCCGATTTCCGGAGGTGAATTTAATAATTGTTACGCCATTGACGGTGCGCTTATCACTACAGGCGGCGGGCATTCTGGCGGATTTGTCTCATGCAGCGGCGGATATACGATGAATAACTGCTTCACGAATAACGTAGTCTATGGTACAGCATATACAGGTGGTTTTGTAGGATACCCAGAAGGAAAAAAAACAGTTTTCAATAATTGCTGGACCGCGGGCAGTGTAGAAGGAACAAGCAGCATCGGAGGTTTTGTAGGACACACAAATGTAGCAGCTGAGTTTAATAATTGTTACTCTACAACAATGGTGGGCATGTTAAACAGCGGAACCAGCATGGGTGGTTTCGTTGGGTATGCCGCATCAAGTCCGAGTTTTAAAAATTGCTACGCGGCAGGTGAAGTCGGCGGCTTAACCACAGTGCCGGGAACCGCGGCGGCGTCTGTCGGCGGTTTTGTGGGCTCAAGCGCAAGCACAGCCACTTATTCAAACTGCTATTACGACAAACAGACCACTGCCATGGGTGAGTACGCCAAGGGAGGTGCCACCGATAAGCAGACGGGGATCACAGGCCTCACCACTGAGGAGCTCCAGAGGCAGCCCATGGATGCCTATACCATTGAAAGCGGCTTATACCCGCAGTTAAATACGCTGGCAAACCCGGCGGATACAGACTTTTCCTCCGATTATGAACGGCTGACTGCCAGGGCTTACTCAGCGGCCTCGGCATCCAGCGCAATCTTTAACGTTGAGAAGGATAAAAACACTGGGGCCATCAAGGGCTACGACACGGTTCGCAATATTTTAAAGCCGCCGACCTTCAGCAATAACACGGTGGTTGACACCGGCAAATACAATGTTAAATGGACAGCTGGCAGCGACGCCAGCCCACTCCAGATTGAACAGACAAAAAAGGACGACAAAGGCGAACCAGTACTGGACGCAGATGGAAACCCGGAAAAGGAGATGGTCAATCCGCCGGTACTGACCATTGGACGCACTGTTAAAGAAGACGGAACAGTGGTTCAGGATGACCATATCACCCGGATGTATCCAGGTGTCGGCTGGGCGAATGTGGAGGTCGCCATGACAGAAGGTGAAAATACCGTTGTCGGTAAACGGGCCATGCGTATTATTCCTACCACTACCATGTCCCTTGGCGAGAGTGACCATCCTCTGGCGCCGGGCTCTAAGGATTCCCGCATCTATGTGGGGCTGCAGAAAAATGACGGCGGCCTTGTCACAGATGTTGACCAGAAATATAACCATCGGAATACCATTGCCTTTGTCAAGACCAGCGCAGAGGAGCTGGATAATATTATGAAAAATCCAGGCGGTTCCAGTCTGTCAGCCATCCGGTATAATCCGGATATTACGGATACGGGCTATACAAATATCGCTGTCGACAGCGCGAACGCTGACCGTGGAAAAATAACTACGACGATATATAAGGTGACAAAGGATCCGGACGACCCCAGTAAGGAAATTGAGACGCTGATTCCAGATTTGTCTCAAAATAACCTGGACGCTAAATTCCGCGGAGAAAAAGATTTTACAAATGGCAGCGAGGATGCATCAGAAACGGTAGCCTCTGATGACCGGGGAACCTATCGCATCAAGTATAAATGGGAAATCCCCGTAGCGGGCGACGCGGGCGCGGTCACCACCTACGAGGACAGCAAAACCCTCACCGTCACAGACCCGCTCACGGTCACCTACTACAACAATGTAAAAGCAGGAGACCCGGATGCGGCCGAATATGCAAATCCTGAGGGGTTTGAGGAGGCTGACCAAGATACGGCTGCGGATAAAGCCGTGTTTGACATCTACGGCGACAACGATGGCGAACGGGCACTCAAGGTTGGTGACAGAACAACAGCGCTGCATAAAAAAGTAACCGGCGATGACGGTGTGGAGACCACCATTGACGCCCCATCCCGTATAGGATACACATTCGCGGGCTGGTCAAAAAACAGGCAGGTGGTGGCAGACAGCACCAGGGATGAGGAAATGACAGACGGCGATATCCGTCTGGCCGATTTCAAACAGGAGCTGCAGGCATTTACTGCAGCCAACCCCGAAAGCCCGGACTATACCGAGCCCGCCAATGCCTTTATTCCGGGTAAATCCACTGTGTCTGCGGATACAAAGGTATACGCGGTCTGGGAAAATAACGCCTACGATGTCCATTTCGATTTTGATCCGTCTGCTGCTGAGCCGGCAAAACCCGGCGATGGCAAAACCGTTGAGGATATCGTCTATAATGGCTCGGTCCAGGAAGGTGATTTTCCTTCTTTTAACGGCGTGCCGATAGCCGAAAATTTTGTGGATACCACAGCAGTCGATGATGAAGGCAAGCCAAAATCCCGCCTGTTTACAGGCTGGAGCGTGGAGGACCCGTCAAAGGCTGTGGCACCGGCAGCAGAAACAGAGGAGGAGCAAGACCCCTCTGAGGAAAAGGACATCTCCTTTACCAAGGACAGCAAAATCACAAAAGATCTCTTTGGAAAAGAGGCCTTTGCCAGGGACGCGGAGAACGCAGCAGCTGGGAAAAACACACAGCTGGAAATCTACAGTGTATTCAAAGACGCTCAGATAACCTTTCTGGACAGCAGCCAGAAGCAGGGCGGTGATACCCCAGAGACAGCAGACCAGCTGAAGCAATATGGCGAAAAGGCCAATGTCTTAGCCGACAACACCTTTACCCTGCCGGATATGACCGCACAGGCAAACGCAAGGGCGGGCTATAAATTTCTGGGCTGGTCGGCCAAGCCACACGCAGATTTTGCTGCGACAGACAAGGATTTTTCGGCTGCTGAGCTGATTTCTGAGGATAAGCTTGGAAAGGATTTTAAAGCGGACAACCCCACGACCCTCTACGCGGTCTGGCAGAACACAGGCTATGTGGTCACCTTTGACTACGGCCCTCAGGGCACAGAGGCAGCCAGGGTAAATATGGTTTATGGGCAGGCTATCGGCGATAAACTGCCAGAAACGCCTCAGAACTGGATGGACAGCCAGGGCCAGCAATGGCGTTTTGACGGCTGGAAATCCGGCACAGAAAGCATCACGGCTGAAACCATCAAGAATGAGGGGCAGGTTTCAGGCGACGCCATGACCGTTAAGGCGCAATGGAAAAAGGTTTATGACATTCTGACCGCCAAGGTGGGCCATGGAACCATTGATTCTTCTAAAACCGTCGATGAGGGCAGCAGCTATTCTGTGAGCTGGAAAGCAGACGAAGGCTATCACGTCGCCCAGGTCATGATCGACAACGGCGTGCATGACGAGCTGCTGGGCGATGGACACAGCGGCAGCTACACACAGCCAAGGGCGGACAGAAACCGCACGATTTATGTCATTTTTGAAAAGGACGCGGATACGCCGTCCGGGGAAGCGCATTATTATACGGTGCAGACTGTGAAAATCGGCGGCGACGCCACCACCACCCTCACAGAAACCCAGACCATCGCAGCAGGTGAAAACCATACGGTGACATGGAACGCGGGTGATTTGTACCGGGTCACAGGGATTGTTGTGGATGGATCCGCGCGGCCTCTTCAGGATGGCGGAAGCTTTACCTTCAGTGATATGAACGCAGACCACAGGGTAGAAGTTCATTTTGAAGAAAAGCTGCCAGACAGCAGTCCTTCTGCCCTGCCGGGCTATTATACCGTGAACACTGTCCGGAATGAAGGCGGCGTCATTACAGAAACCGGTGTGGTAAAGGAAGGCGCGTCCCGGGAGATCGCATGGTCGGAGGACGCGGGTTATGCCGTAAAATCCATTACCATTGACGGGCAGCCCGCAGACGCGGAGATCATGGCAGCGAAAAAAGTAACCTTTAATGATATCCGGGAGGATCATACGGTTAAAGCAGTTTTTGAGAAAAATGGCGAGGCGCTATCCACGGTTAAAGTACCTGTGGAGACCACCCTTGTGGGAGGCCCGGGTGAGATCAGCAGCTCTGCCGTTGTCAATAAGGACGAATCCTACAAAGTAGAGTGGAATGCCCCGGAAGACAAGCGGTATCTGGTTGATCATATCCTAGTCAACGGAGAGCGGCAGGAGGTGGCAGCGGAAGCGGTGACCACAGGACATATTGAGGTTAAGGCAGAAGCTGAAACAAAGGTAGAGGTTGTCCTGAAGCCGAACCTGTTAAAAATCGCAACAATGGTAGAGGGCCAGGGATCCATCGACCCGACAAAAACCGTTTTTTATAATGATGAAGCCTATACGGTAGCCGCGAAGGCTTCGGACGGCTGGTATATCAAGAGCTATCAAATTGACGACGGTGAAGAGCAGACAGTGTCTTCCCCGCAGTCCGCAGCCTTAATGCCAATGTCTGAGGATGAGCCACAGCCTGCGGGTGACAACAGTACCGTTGTCATTGATGTACCATCAGACAGCAACAATAAAATTGTGGATAATCATCGTATAAAGGTGACAACAGAACGGCTGGATGGCAGCGCGGCCACAGAATTATTCCCGGTAGCGACCGGAATGGAGGGTGGTACTGGTACCATCACTGCCGGAAGCTCTGTTGAAAAGGGCGGCAGCATGGAGGTCTCATGGACTCCCGACGAGGGCTATGCGACGGCAGGCGTTTCGGTAACTGCCAGCGGTGTCCCGATTCCTGTAAGCTATGCGGATAACCATTTGATTTTAAGCGATATTGCAGATCCCTATCAGGTAACTGTCCAGCTCAGGCCAGTGGAAAAGGCAGCTCCGGAGACTGCGCCCAAATACAGCGTCAGCACCAGTATTTCCGGCGCTCCCGGCGCGTCCATTACACCATCGCTGGCTGGAAATATTGAAGAAGGAAGTGATGTGAGCATTGGCTGGAGCTGGTCCGATACTGCCTATGAGGTCAAAGCTGTAAAGGTAGACGGCCAGCCCCTCAGTGGCGCGGTAAAAGATTTGAGAAGCTATGCCTTCAGCCAGGTGAACACCGACCACAGCATCGAGGTTGTTCTGGGAAAACCAGACACTAATCCGGCACCGGATGCCGATACCTTTAAGATCACAACAGAGTGTACGACCGGCGGCAGCATCAGTGCTTCATCGGTGGTGGCAAAGGGAGATACCACTACGGTAACATGGGCGCCGGACAGCAATGATTATACGGTGAAGGCAATCCATATTGACGGTGTCAAAAGGGACGACCTGTTAACCACGGACCATGTTGTCTTTGAAAATGTCGCCCAGAATCATTTTATCGCTGTTGAATTTGGAAAGGCTGGCTCTCCTGATGAACCAGAAGCGCCTGATGAACCGGCCAAAACCTATACCATCTCCACCGAAATTGTCGGCGGTATTGGCAGCACCATTGACAGCAGCCGGATTGCAGACGAAAATGAAACAGTTACTATCAGCTGGAAACCAGGCAGCAATGCCTATGTCACGACCGTGATTATTGATAATGTTGTTCGGGATGACTTGAAGTCTGCCGGAAGTGTTACCTTTGAAAATATTACCGCAGACCATCGTGTACAGGTAGTCTGCCAGCCCATACCGCCAGCTCCGGGAGTCCAGCACCGCATAACGGTTTCTAAAAATGGACAGGGACAGGTTAACGGCACAAAGACAGTCGAAACGGGTGCATCCTATGAGGTGTGCTGGGAAGCAGACAGCGGATGGCATGTGGAAAGCGTGAAGGTTGACAATATTCCGATTGAAAATCTGGAAAATAAAGGCAGTGTCAGGTTTGAAAAGATTGACACCGACCATCAGGTTGAGGTTGTTTTCAAAAAAGATACAGACGAAACACCATCAAAAGCATGGCCAGTCATCACAGGAATTATTGCCGGTAATGGAAGCATCAGCGCAGGAAACAGCAGCGTTCCAGAGCATGGAGATTATTCCGTCAGCTGGAAACCGGCTGAGGGCTGGCATACGGCCAGGGTGTTTGTCAACAATGCTGAGCGCAAAGATTTACTGGATAAAAACAGTGTCACACTCACGAACATTACACAGACACAGACGGTACAGGTCGAGTTCGCAAAGGATACGGCACTGCCGCCTGAGCCTGACAACCCGGCGGAGCCTGGTAAACCAGAAAATCCTGATACATCAGGACCTTCAATTGATCCGCCAGATTTAGAGATACCAGACACGAATGCAGAAGGCAGCGTACTGGATAAGATCCAGAAGGAAGCTGATAAAATCCTGCCGCGCACGGCTAAAGCCAGCAGTATTGCGCCAAATACTGGCATAAGGGATGGTGGTCAGAGTGCTGCCTCTGCTTCTGGAATAAGTGGAAAGCCTGGAAGAAAAACGCAGAGAAGCACTGTGGAGCGCTGGATCAGCGGCGAAGGTGAAAGCCTGCTCAGCCATATTGTCGGGAAAAGCAGCAGCAATGCGGCGGTTCTGGGCAGCAGAGAGATATCCGTCTTTAATTTGCTGGCCGTTATGGGAGCAATGCTCCTGATGATGACATCTTTAAAGAAGAATAAGGTAATCCGCTGGACTACCACCTTGGTATCCCTCGCATTATTGACGCTTTTCTTCCTCACGCAGCCCCTGAGCCTGAGCTTCAGGCTGTTTGATCCATGGTCCGTTATTTTTGGACTGTTGATTTTGCTGGATGTGGCAGCAGCCTTTATCAAAAAGCGGAGCCATAAAATGTTCTAAATAAAAGAAAACCCAACCTGCAGGAATTATCTGCAGGTTGGGTTTGTTTTTTAATACCCTTGTGCTTCCCCGCCCTTGAGCATGGAGACAGCAGAGCTGGTACCGATACGTTCACAGCCGAGTTCCAGGAAGTCAACTAAATCTTCTTTGGTTTTTACGCCGCCTGCGGCTTTCATTTTCACGTTTGGACCAATGTGTTCTTTAAACAGGCGGATATCTTCTCTAGTGGCGCCAGCGGTGCCGAAGCCGGTAGAGGTTTTGATAAAATCTGCGCCAGCGGCGGTGACGAG
>ERZ781275.561-NODE-561-length-41350-cov-7.008258_pt1 | contig 41350 bp, 41 predicted proteins | sample MGYA00375853_ERZ781275 | MGnify/ENA primary metagenome ERZ781275 (study PRJEB29790, sample SAMN03653691) | human gut metagenome | host: Homo sapiens | place: USA: Dallas, Texas | collected 2012-07-23 | study: EMG produced TPA metagenomics assembly of the Gut...
CGATGTACAGATTTCATCAGGAAAAGAGGATAAAGCCCGGCCTGGCCATCACGCAAAGGCATATCCGTTTGTGCGACGGGCATCTTCGGGCGGCGGGTGTGAGTTCGCGCAATGAATTTGTAGAGAAAGCGATCGAGTGCTATGCGGGCTGGCTCGACGTCAAACAAAACCCGGAGTTCTTTTCCCGCTTCGACGCTCGCGATTTTTCCGGGTGGCAGGTTTGACGAAGCGCAAAACACCCGTCATCGAAAGTGTTCTGTATAGTTACACCGGCACGGATGATGACTTCAACCGTTTCCTCAAAGCTGTCGTTCACGATTTCTATACTGTCTGCCCTGCACGAATTTCTCAACGGGATGTTGTTGGTTCCGTAGAAGATTCCTCCGCTTAAAAGCTTTCCATAGCTATTCTCTGTCCGCTGTGATATGGTGTGTCGTGCCGAAGCAAGGCGGCGCGGCCGCCATGTCGCGCGGCTGTCAAATCCAACAAGAAAGCGGGGAAAACAAATGCGGGCCTGGCTCTATTACCGGCTGTCACGGGATGAGGACGAAGAACTCAATTCCCTGACCAATCAGCGCAGCATCATTGCCGGATATGCTGAGAAAAACGGATTCACCATCGCCGGCGAATCCTTTGACGACAATGTCAGCGGCATGCACTTTGACCGGGACGGGATCGAAAAAATATGTGAAGCAGTGGAACAGAACCAAATCGATGCGGTCATCGTAAAAGACCTTTCGCGCCTCGGCCGCCACCGCACACAGACTGCGGTATTCATCGACTACCTCAAAAAGCATGACGTGCGTGTGATATCCGTCACTGAGAACATCGATACCAGCAATGAGAACGATGACCTTGTCATCGGGATGAAACAGATCATCAACGACATGTATGCCAAGGATGCCAGCAGGAAGATACGTTCCACCTATAGGCAAAAGCAAAAAGAAGGGATCGTGATCATCCCTCCCTTCGGTTACTTCAAGGACAAGAACACCAGGCAGGTCGTGATCGTTGAAGAAGCCGCCGACACCGTCCGGCTGATCTTCAAGCTTTACCTTGACGGATACGGTTTCAAGCAGATCGCCAAAAAACTGAATGCCGACGGCGTACACACTCCGGCATACTACCAGCAAACGCTGCTCGGCAAAAATGTCCCACATACATGGCCGCAGATATCCAAACAGCAGCTTTGGATCAGTACGACCATCAAGCGTATCCTGGAAAACGAATTCTATGCGGGAACGCTCATCTGCCACAAAACCAGGACGGACAAAATCAACAAGACCTTCCGGTTCATTCCGCCGGAGGAGCAGTACCGGCATGAAAACGCCGTTCCTGCCATCATTGACAGAGAGACATGGCAGCAGGCACAATTCCTCCTCCAAAAGAGGGTGAAGGACCGGGTCCGGGCAGCGCCGGGACAGAAGATACACCGCTATACGGGTATCATTGAATGTGCGGACTGCCACTCGGTATGTACGGCACGGACGCGAAAGCTTCCGCAGGGCGGCCGGCGGGTGGAGTACATCTGCAACACCTACCACCGGTACGGCAAAGAATACTGTACGACACACCTCATCCGGGAGGAAGTTCTGGATGATCTCGTTTACAAAGAACTGCTGCGGGTGAAAAAGATGGCGCACGCGAACTGGGAAGCAATCGACGCGCTCGCCAAAGACTGGGCCGCGCAAAAGTTCAACGCGGAACGGCAGATCGACCGGCTGCAGGAGCGGATATCCGTTCTCAAAAATGAAGTGGAGCAAATCCTGATGGAGAGGATACGTGATAAGGCTCATGCGGATATCTATGATGTGATGCTGCAGAAGAGGGACGAAGCCATTCAAAGTGCGGAGCAGCAGATCAACGAATACCGCGATGCTCAGGCGAGCCTTGAAGCGAGAAAAGAGTCGATGCGGCCCGGCATCGATCTGCTGGACGCCATCACTTCAGAAAGCAGCGTCAGCGACGCGCATCTGCGGATGTTCGTCAACAAAGTTTATCTGCATGAGCAGGATGGAAAGCTGAGTGTGGAGTTCGTACTGAACGCGGATTTTCAGACGCATCTGGACTTGTACGATCAGAACGGAGAGCTCACAGATGTGTGCAATGACCTTGGCTACTACTTCAGCAAAGCTTCTGCCAATGCGTCGGCCTGAAGTGGAAAAAAGAGCGGGACATGCATCCCGCTCCTTTTCGTTCCAGCAAAATCTGGTCTACCTGGCGGTGGAGAATCTGTTCCTTTCACCCCAAACGTGTCATTCAGCGAAAGAGCATGTGTGACCCGCAGAAATCCCTCCATATCGCTGCAGCCGCATTGCTCTAACAACTCTCTGATATGCGCCCGGTGCTTGGGCGCCCTGCGCCGCTCCAGAAAATCCTGCAGGCCATGATAGCCGATTGGACGGTATTGGACCAGTCATTCTTCCTCTGCAAACAGAACTTCCCCAAACTCGTTATGTGCGCAGGAAAAGTGCAGAATGCAGACGTCCTTATTCATCAAAAGATATTGGCTGGAATGTGCGTTTTCCTTCATCTGCGTCTCCTCTCCTCCACTATCTTATCAGCAAAACAATATACAAAAAAATCGGCCCCGTCTTTACAACGAGACCGACCTGGTGCGGATGAAGGGACTTGAACCCACATGAAGTTGCCTTCACTAGAACCTGAATCTAGCGCGTCTGCCAGTTCCGCCACATCCGCATATATGTGAACACGAGTCACCCCGTGATCACGCTTTTTCTGCTGTTCGTTTCCGAATCAGCATGTTAGATTTTATCATGAAACCTTCTTCTTGTCAACATGCTTTTGAAAAAAATTTACCGTATTTTTGCGTGTTGCTGAAATGGCACGCACTGCCGTGAAACCGCTTCGCTCCGCGGCAGCGCGCTTTCGGGCTTTCCGCCTGTAAAACGCACTATACCCTGGCGGCTGTCGGGTTGTACACGCCTACAGTTTCACGCTTTTCACCCATAACATCCTGCTCCGAAAACGTCATCCATTTTACACCGCGGCGATTCTGATACGCGAACGCCAGATGCAGCCTGCCGTCCGAAGCCTGCATCAGATACGGGTACTCATACTGGCGGTTGTTGGTACTGTTTTCTGACCCTACAAAACCCTCTCCCAGCTCCATATGGCGAATCATCGGCCATGTAAGGCCGCCGTCCTCGCTGAGGGCCACCGCAACCGGGCAGCGAAGGCCGGGCCAGGCTGCCACACCTGGCTGCGGCGCAGGCGTATGGGTGGGGTTATAGGCAACGGCAATGCGTCCACTTTGCAGCTTGACGGCGCTGATGCTGGAGTTGTTATTGGGCAGGACCGTGGGCGCCGGTTCGCTCCACGTATTGCCGTCGTCCAGCGATTCACTGCGATAAATGAAATCTGCCGCACGGCTCCGCATGAACGCCGCGAGACGTCCCGGCGCAAGCTCCACCACATTGGCATGTACACGGCCGTTGCTGCCCGGCATCTCTACAGTGCGCCAGGTACAGCCTTGATCGTCGGAGATCTGAAACGCCGTCGGGTCTCCGGCCAGACCGGATGCGCTGTCGCTGCACAGCCAGTTTGCGAATATCCAGCGTCCACTTGCAAGCACCTGGATGGGCTGGCGGCAGAAGCTTCCCTCCCGGGCAAACAGCACATCCGGTTCGCCCCAGGTGCGGCCGCCGTCCGTACTTTTCTGCCGGCGGATGACAGACGTGAACTGCATATTATCCTTGCCGGGCACACGGTCCAGCTGGGCTGTATAAACCGCCCATACAGCGCCGTCCGGCGCGAGAAACAGCGAGGGATTCTGCTCACTGCGTTTTTCATCATGGGACACCTGTACTGGAGCTTCCCATCGTGCGGCTCCTTTGGGCAGGCGGGCGCAAACGATGCTCACATCGCCGCTGCCTTCAAAGCTGCCGGCAAACCAGGCGCACAGCAAACTGCCGTCCGGAGTTTCCAGCAAGGCGGGCGCATGCGCCGTAGCCCAGGGCCCGGGGGGCAGCATGGCCTCCACCGTTCCCATTGCAGAATTCTGATAAACGGTGCCGTCCGGTGTCAGGCCGGGCAAACATGGATATTTCATGGTTTTCTTCCCCTCACTCTTTGATGTTGCGGTTGCGGGCCATCGTGACGGCATATTGAATGGCGTTGAGCAGGCTCAATTCATTCGAAGTGCCTTTGCCTGCCTGGTCGAAACCCGTTCCGTGGTCCACCGAGGTACGTATGATGGGCAGCCCCAGTGTAATGTTTACTCCTTCGACAGCCTTCCACGCCTGTTTTTCCCTGTCATATACAAAGCCGACGGTTTTGAGCGGAATGTGCCCCTGGTCGTGGTACATGGCCACAACGATGTCATACCAGCCGCCCAGCGCCTTGGGAAATAAACTGTCCGGCGGCACAGGGCCGTCCACACACAGTCCCTCGTCCTGCGCGGCACGGATCGCCGGGATAATCTCGTCCAGCTCCTCCCTGCCGAACAGGCCGTTTTCTCCCGCATGAGGGTTGAGCCCTGCCACGGCGATTCGCGGGCGCGGGATTCCGAAGCTTCTGCATGCGCTGTCCGCGATATGAATGACATCCAGTACACGCTGCTTTTTCACACGGCCGCACGCTTCCCGCAGCGAGCAATGCGTGGAAACATGTACCACACGCAGATCGTGGTGCGCCAGCAGCATCGTATATTTCTCGGTGTGAGTATAGTGGGCATAGATTTCCGTATGGCCGTCAAAGTGCATGCCCTCGGGCGCGAGAGCCAAGTTCATGGCCTCTTTGTTCAGAGCGTTGGTGCAGGTGGCATCCACCTCGTCGTCCAGTGCCAGTTCAATGACTTTCCGCACGCACTCAAACGCCGCGCGCCCGCACATCGCGGACACTTTTCCGTATTCAAACCGCGCCAGGTCCACAAGGTCCAGATGGTAAACGTCGATGATCCCCCAGGTGAAAGCCGCCTGCTCCACGCTGTCCACGCGGTGCACGGTCAGCTCCGGATGGCCCAGCAGCACAGCCGCTTTTTCGATAACGTTTGCATCCCCCACGATAAGCGGCCGGCATTCCTCATAAATCGCTTTGTGGAGCAGGGCCTGCACACACAGCTCCGGCCCGTTGCCCGCGGGGTCGCCCATCGTGATGCCGATGACCGGCCGCCTTATTTCCGTGTTGTTCATGGGTCAGTGCATCCCCTTTTCCGCATTCTCACGAAGCACCTGCCGCAGCGCGGCAACGCCTTCTTCCGGGAGCTGGTTGAACGGTGCGCGGCATTTTCCCACGTCGTAGCCCAGCAGCGCCACGGCTGTTTTGACGACCGTATTCGGGTTGCCGTATTTGAAGCATGCGCGGAAGGACGCGATGCTCGCCTGATATTCCTGCGCTTTTTCCAAATCGCCCGCGGCAAAACAATCATAAATAGACGCCATGGTGCGGGGGTAAACATTGGCACAGCCCGCCACGCCGCCCCGGCCACCGTTCTTCAGGCAGTCCAGGATCAGGCCGTCGTTGCCGGAAAGCACTGCAAAGCCGCTGCCCCGGGTGCCATCCAGATAAGCTTTCATATTATCCCAGTTTCCCGAGGAATCCTTTGCACCGACGATGTTTTCGATCCGAGAAAGGCTTGCTACCGTCTCGGGCGCAAGAGCATTTCCTGTACGTGCCGGGATATTGTACAGCACGATGGGAATATCCACGGCTTCAGCCACGGCACGGTAGTGGTCGTACAGCTCCTGTTGGCTGGCCGCCGCAAAGCTGGGCGTAATAATACTCAGTACATCCGCTCCCGCGTCTCTGGCCATGCGGGACTGTGCAATGGTCTCCCGTGTGGAAACGCAGCCTGTGCCCGCGTACACCGGCACGCGGCCGTTCGCCTGCTCAATGACCGTCTCCAGCACGAGCTGTTTTTCCCTGCCGTCCAGAATATATCCCTCGCCGTTGGTGCCAAAGCAGAACAGCGCATGCACGCCGTTTTCGATCTGGCGGTCCACCTGGCGGCGCAGCTCGGCGGTATTGATACTTTCATCCGCGTGCATCGGCGTAATGATGGGCGGGATGATGCCCTTGATCTCGATTCTATTCATGTTTTTCCGTCCTTTCCGATGTCAGAGGATCCGGCGGTACAGCGCGCGGGCGTCGTCCGCCGTCACCGGGCGCAGATTATTGTTCAGAAGCCGTGTCACCTGCATGCCGGCCGCCACCAGTGTCTCCAGATCCGACGCAGGCACACCGAATGCCGAAAGGCTTGTGGGTATCTCCAGATGCCGGACGATCTTCTCCAGCCAACGCAGCATAAACTCCGTTTTTTCCTCCTGCGTCACGCAGGTTTTTTCTCCATGTACGCAACGGTCATACGCGGCGGCGAAGCGTTCCGGACAGGCAGGCGCGTTGAAGCGCATCACAGGCGCAAGCAGAATGGCGTTGGATACGCCGTGGGCGATATGATATTTTCCGCCCAGAGGGTAGCTGAGCGCATGGACGGCCGTTGTGCCGCTGGCAGTGATAGCCACGCCCGCGTAAAAGCTTGCGAGCTGCATGGCTGATTTTTGCGATACCGCGTCCGCACTGTCGCACGCAGGCAGGATGTTGTTCAAAATCATATCCAGCGCTTCCAGCGCAAAAGTATCGCTGATGGGATTTGCCTTATTGCTTGTGTAACATTCGATGGCGTGCGCCAAAGCGTCCACACCTGTGGCCGCCGCAATTTTCTGGGGCAGATTTTTGATCATCAGCGGGTCCAGCAGAACATTGTCTGCGATCATCGCGTCGCTGACGATGCCCACCTTCAGCTCCTGCTCCGGCACGGCTACGATAGCGTTGGGCGTGGCTTCGCTGCCCGTGCCCGCCGTTGTGGGGATCATCAGCGTGGGACAGCATTTTTTTGCGCGGCCGGGCGCTTCCAGCAGGTCGTGCACGGTCGAGCTGCCGTCCAAAAGCACACCGGCCAGCTTGGCGGTATCCATCACGCTGCCGCCGCCCACGGCCAGAATCATATCCGCGCCCTCGGCCCGGCAGGCATCCACCAGCTTCTGGACCTGGCCGTAGCTCGGCTCCGGCGGCAGGTCATCCAGCACACAGAATGCCGCCTGCGACTTTTGAAGCTGCTCCAGCACGGGGTCCAGCAGGCCGGCGCTGCGGATCCCCTTGTCTGTAAAGACAGCCGCTTTTTTCACAGACGCCGCCTGAAGGATCTCCGGCATCTTTTTCAGCGCGCCCTCGCCGCAGCAGACGGCGCGCGGCATCTTCAAATTACTCAGTCTATTCATGGCGTATCATCTCTCTCCGAAAAGGGCCGGCGGCATGTTCCGCCGCCGACCGCAGGTTATTATTACATGGGGAACAGAAGTACTGCACCCGCACAAACGATAAGCATCCGTGAGATATACAATGGCACTGTAAATTTCCAAAAATCAGTAAGTTTGTATTTGCCCATACCCATAATCAAAGCCGGAAGCCCATCAATGGGCATAAACCAGTTTGTCCAAGCTGCAATAGATGCGGCCACAACTAAAGCGGTCGGATTTAACCCCATACTTACACAGGCGGAAATCCCGATAGGTGCAAATACAAACAAAGAACCAAAACTTGCTCCAGTGAAAGTAGAACAAATACTTGTTAACAGCGCAAACACCAGTACGATAACAAATGGGCTGACACTGCTCCCCAGTGCACCGGCAACGGCTTCACCCACCATGGCGGTGAACCCTGAATTTGCCAACGCACCAGCCACACCGATGACACCTGCCATCATAAAAATCAGTGGAGAGGCAATATTCGCTCGCACTTCCTTGAAGTCAAGTACCCCGATAACAAACAGCAGTGCTGTAACCACTCCAGGAATTGCATAACCCGGATCGCCCAGTTTGTCCAAGAACATCATACACACAACATTAACTGCAAACGCCGTATACACACAATATTCTTTCCACTTAGGAAGAGCTGCGCTTTCAATATCCTTTGTTTCCTCAACTTCTTCTCCGTCAATTGGGTGATCCGGCAGAAAACGATATCCAATGAGTGCCCAAGCCAAAAAAGTGATAGAACATATAAAAGTTATCAGAGAAAGCGGCCACATTGGAATTTCTGTCCCGGTAATACCAGAACTCTCCAAGAGAGAGGCTGTCAAGCCAACTGTAAACGCCATGCTGATAGGAATAAGTGAATTTCCGGTTGCAAACCCCAGCGGCATGAGTATTTTTGAGGTAGGTAGTTTTTTATTGTATGGGATAGTGGCAACTAGAGAAAGAATTAAAACATACCAGCCTGTACCACCATTCACTACACTGGTACTCAACATAACAATCAAAAGCAACAATACATAATTTTTAAATCCGCCCTTATTTGCCATGTTGAGCAAAATTGACTTCAGCTTTGCAATCATTCTCGTTTTTTGCAAAGCAGCTGTAACAGCCATAAATCCGGCGATCATGATGACATTTTTGTCCGCAAAGCCCGCAAAGGCCTCGGACATGGTGGCGCAGCCCGTCAGTACCAGAAGAACGCAGGCGATCAGCGGCGGTGCGCCGAAGGCAAATTTGTCCGACAGGATCATGACGATCATGCCGATCACGATTGCCAATGTAATGATCATTTGAATTGTCATTTGTGATTCACTCCTTCATTCTATTCGCTTTTGCCGTGTTTTCCAATATGCAGATACCATTTTCCACTCCCGTCTTTTCTTTTCCATTCCTCCCATCTGCTGTGGTCTCAAAGCGTCCGGCTGTTTCGCAGCGGGCGCGTTACGGGTCGATGTGCAGAGAACCGTCCTTCCCGCGTGAGAACCTTTTCATAAACTGCCAGGCAAGCTCCAACTGGCGCAGGTCCAGCGCGTGGGGCATGCGCTTTGCGAGCACAACTTCAAACAGCGCGGGCTTTCCTTCATCGCGGCTGAACCAGCGGTGGTGAAGGAAGCGCCTGTCCGCACAGTCATAAAATGTCTCGTCGGCCGTCAGGCCGGATTCACACGCGGCGGCAGGCTCGTAAGGCGTGAGGGGAATATTGTTGTACGTTTTCCAGTAATCAAAAGAAGCCAACCGCTTGAAGGGATCGTCCTGCGCGGCGGGCCATGTGCCGTCCAGCAGGCCCGAATTCTGGATGAGGGGCATACGGTAGGCAAAGGCAGCCTTTTTCGCATCCGCCCGTACACGTGTACGGGTGACCGGTTCGGAAGGGCCGTCCGGCAAACCACGGCCGGTGGGCATTTTCCGTAGCTTTGTCCACATTTCCGACGCCGGGACCAGATAGCCGGAATTGAATCCGTTGCAAGGGGCTGCCGCCGCAAACAGCTCGGGATATGCACATGCCAGAGCGTTGGTCATCATGCCGCCCATGGAAAAGCCGGAGATGTACACGCGGCTTTCATCAATGGCATAGGTCCGCTTCATATGCTCCAGCAACGCCAGCACAAAGGCCTGGTCGCTGGGCATGCCCGGCTCATCCCAGATGTTCCACGCCTTGTTGCGGGCGGGCTTGGGATATACGACGATAAAGTTTTCCCTGTCGGCGATATCGTGCCAGCCGCTCTGCTCCGCGCCGTACAGCGGCACGCAGCCGATGCCGTGAAAATAAAACACCAGCGGCGCTTTTTCTTTGCTGCCGCGCAGACGGGGCGGTACATATTCGTACCAGGTATGGGCAAAGCCCTCGTTCACGCCGAGGCCCGGGTCGTTGACGTGTGCCACAAAGCCGCGGGCCGTGAAATCCGTGCGCTTTTGATATGTCCCATAGGTGTCGTTGGACCAGCGCCTCGCTTTGCAGAACAGCATGTCCCATGCACGGACCGCTTCCTGCGCGCTGAACGGCAGCTCGGACACGATGTGCCGCACATTTGGGTTTACGGGGCTGGTGTAAAGCACCGCGTGCTCCAGCGGCCGGGCGTCCGCTCCCGTCACTCCGTTCACCTTTCCAAAATAATCTGCGGCGCGGGCGGCTCCGCCGCAGAGATAAGCCACCTGCGGCGCGTTCACGCCGTCCTGCGGGATACTGTAATCCGCAGGGAGCTCCGAGAGCAGCACGCCCGCCACATTCAGGGGCCTTCGCGCGCTCATCGCAAGCAGCAGTGCGCCGGCTGACGGAGAACCGCCGATATAGAAGATCATTCCGATGAACCCGCCGACCTTTCCCTTGCCCTGCGGCAGGGCCATAAAGCAGCGGGAGAGATAGTCCATGTCTTCCGCGTCCCTTTCGCTCCAGCCGCTTTGCCGCGGATTGGGGAAGGCCAGCACAAAATGCTCCTTTTCCGCCAGCGCGTCCAAACCATATTCCTTCATGGCCGCCTGGGCGGAGGCTTCGTCCGCGCCATCCCGCAGAAACATGACGACCTGCGTCTGTTTCGCGTCCGGGCAGCCGGAAGCCGGCACATAGACGTACATGCTGCGGTCATCGCCCGCCTTCGTCTCGATGCTGTTCTCCGGCACGTTCGCGCGTTCCTGCGCACCTTTGACCTCCTCCAGCACCAGACGTCCTCCGAAGGGAGAAAATGCTGTGATCTCGTTCATCGTATCGTTCACTTCAGTCGCTCCTCCTTTTGTTTTGCGCATTCTGTTTCTGTGCTCTCTGTATGCGGCACCGTTTCCACAGCCTTTCCGTTTCCCGGCCTCCGATACCGTCTCATAAATTCCCATGCCGCCCGGCTCTCATCGTGGATCGCTCCGTGGGGCATATTTTTCATCACTGTCACACATACGCGCGGTACGCCCTGCGCGTCCCGGTAGACCGCTGTGCCAAAGCGTTCGCCCTCGGTATACCCACGCGCGGCAGTGTAATGGTTTTCGCCGTTGTATATCGCATCCGGCACAAAGCCCCCGGCCGTCCGCACAGCCGCACAACAGTTTGCCCGGAGCATCTGCTCCAGCAGCGGTTCTTCCGTGCCCCGCGCGACGGGGTCGTTGTCACCCAGATAGATGAAGCACGGCATCTGCCACCCGCCTTCCGCAAAGCCGGGCCAGGTCTCGGCAGGCGGTGCATTCCAGGGTGATAAAGCCGCGAAAAGCTGCGGATACCGCGTGCCCGCCTCCCGTGTCATCATGCCTCCGTTGGAAAAGCCCGTCAGATAAACGCGCTCCCGGTCGATGCCGTAACGGCTGTGGAGCCTGTCGATCATCCGGGCGAATACACCGCCGTCGCGTTCCAGAAACCAGATGTTTTCCGGAGAGTCCGGCACGGCCAGCAGAAACGCGCCGGTCTCGTCCGCCAGCCTGTCCCAGCCGTTTTTCTCCGCGAACATCCAGGCCGGTTCGCCCCGGCCATGTACGCTGAACACCAGCGGCAGGCCCCTGGCCTGCTCCGCCGTCAGCCCTTCCGGCACATGAACGAAAAAGCCGTAGCTGCTGCCCCCGTACACAACAGAATCCAGCGCAAAGCGCGGGGACGCATAAAAGTCCGCACGGCTCATGAAAGGCGTCAGCTTTCCATCCGGGCCGTTTTTCCAGCGGATGACGCGTTCAAAAAGCTGTGAAAAAACCGTGTGCGCCAGCGCAGGCTCCGGGGCGAAGGTCCCGGTCGAAACCCGTACCTGCGCCGCTCCGCCGTCCGGCGCCCGGTAGACCGTCGCGGAAATATCATTGAACATTTCTGCACAGCCCGGCCCCTGCGCGCCGTTGCTCCGGTTGAAATAGCGGACAGCCGCGTCCGCCTCCTGCCGTTCACGCACCATCAGCCAGAGGCAGACGGGCAGCTCCCGGTTCAGGGTTTTATAATCCGCGCTCACATTTTCCACAAGCCAGTGGCTGGAGGGACGCTCCCCGGGCGTATAATCCTGCGGCACGCCGCCCACGAGCGCCGCCGCCGCAAAAAAGCTTGGACAGGCAGCCGATGCGTCGCCCAGGAAAGAGGCGCCGTCCTCATATCCCACCGCATAGATCAGTGTTTCCCAACACCACAGATAGCCGCCGCGCCCATACAGGCTTTTCCCGCTTTGGGTCGGAAAGCTGCCGCGCGTGCCGCGGTAGATCTCCATCAGCAGCCCCGCGTCCTCCGCCCGCCAGCCGTGCGGTACGATGGGGAGCACCAGTACCGCCCCGTCCTGCTCTGCGATTTCCCGCCAGCCGGATGCCTGCGCAAAACGCGCGGCGGCTTCATAGCTTGCCGCATCCGAGCCCGGAGCGCAGACATAAAGTGTTTTTACCGGGTCAAAGCCTGCTTTTGTTGAGATATGGCAGTACAGCTCCCGTCCTTCCCAGGCGATACGCATTTTATCTTCTCCTCTGTTTTCCTGTCTGAAAGGCTGCATGCTCCGTCACACCGCGGGCAGTTCCTTTTTCCATCGTTCCAGAATGTTTTGCAGGTCATAAAACAGTGTCTTTGCTCCAAACCCACCGGATTTGGAAACAAGGTTCCATTGCCGTCCGCCATAGGTGAACTGCGACAGCACCACGCCCGGCGCGACTTCGCACAGAGGCATGATCTCCGTTACACCCAGCTGGCGCATCAGGCCCAAAAGACAATCACCGCCCATGATCAGCACCGTGCTCTCCAGCCCGTCGTCCAACAGACGCTTGAGCAGCGCGCCCAGCGTATTGGCGATCTGGATGCGGTCTGCGGTTTTGTCCGCGCCCGCGTTCTCCACCGCGCCGCCTGTGTCCAGCACCACCACCGGCTCCTGCGAACAGGCCCGTAACACAGCCTCCAGCATTTTGCCCGCCTGCGCGCCGGCCGCCCATTCCCGCGAGAGCTTCTGCTCCGGCGTGAGGCTGAAGCGGGGCGCTCCCTGTGCCTCGGCCTGCGCGCACTGCTCCAGCGAGACCGGGTTGATGCTGCCGCAGGCCGCGAGCAGACGGCCGCAGAGCGGCAGCGGCGCGGTGTCCCGGCAGGACAGCTGCAGCAGCCGCGGCAGCACGGATGCAAAGCCCGCGCATCCGGCCAGCAATCCGGTCTCGCTCCGGGCCGCCAGCCGGTCGGCGATCTGTGCCATATCCCGGTTCGTCTGAGCTTCATAGACCAGCACGCCTGCTTTGCCCTCTGCGGAACCGCCGCCGGGGATATAGGCGCACAGTGTATCCGTCTGTTCGTGCAGAATATCCTCCACACGGGAATGCGTCACCGGCTCAAAGGGGTCCTTTCCAAACACACTTTGGGCAACGGGCACGCCGCCGATGTAGTGTACGCCGCCGCGGGTGACGCGGTCCAGATTCGGGAAGGCGGGCACGAAATGGAGCCTGTCGCCTCCATCCGCTGCCAGCGCGGCGGAAAGCTCTGCCCCGATATTCCCGCGCAGCGCGGAATCTGTCTTTTTATAGATGCATCCGATCTTTTTTTCCTTTGCCCAGCGCACCAGGCGGTAGACCGTATCATATGCCTGCGCCGCCGGAAGGTGGCGTGTCTCGGCATCCACCACGAGCACCTGTGTTTGCGCGTCTGCCTCCAGTGCCTGCAGGCCTGTCCCCACAACGACCTTCGTGGCCGCTCCATAGGAGGCAAACTGTACGCCTGTATCCAGCGCGCCTGTAAAATCATCCGCAATTACAAATAAATGTATCATAGGCTCTCCTCTTATCCCTGTCCAGCGGACCTTTCGTCATTTTCATTATACAGGCGTATTTTTTATGCTGGTATGCAGAATCCCTCCGCAAATCGTTTTATTATGAAACACTTAAGAAAATTTGTTGTGTTTTCTTTGTGAATTCGCTATAATAAAGCAAAAATGTGTTTCATTTTTAAACAAAAGAGAGATGAAAGAAAATGCCATCCATCAAAGTACTGGCGATCTCGCCCTATCCCGGGATGGTGCCGCTTTTAACAGAGACCGCGAAAGAATACGACGGCCTGGAGCTGACCATCAGCGTGGGCGATCTGGCCAAAGGGCTGGAGCTCGCGCAGAAAGGCTTCCACGCAAATTTTGATGTGATCATCTCCCGGGGCGGCACGGCCAGACTGCTGAAACAATCCGTTTCGCTGCCGGTCATCGAGATCGGCACCACCGTGTACGATGTCCTGTGCACGCTTCAGCGCGCCAACATTCACGAGGGGCGAGTGGCCATTGTGGGATATTCCAACATCACACAGGATATGGGCATCCTGCGGACGCTGCTGCCATACCAGCTGGACGTATTTACCATACAATCCTCCAGCCAGGCCGTTACCACGCTGCAATACCTGCGGCGGGAGGAATATGCCTCGGTCCTGTGCGATATGGTCACCTACACCGCCGCCAAGGAGATGGACGTCAACGCTTTCCTTATCACCTCCAGCGCCGAAAGCATCCGCGCCGCGTTCGACCAGGCTGTTTTTTTCTGCAGCGCCAACCGCCAGCTGCGCAGCGAAAACCAGTTCCTGCGCCAGCTCCTGCACAAACGCACCAGCCAGACCGTAGTATTCACCCGTGCGGGCAAGCTGGTTTTTTCCACGCTGGAGGACGCCTCCGCAGAGCTGCTGGACATGCTGCGCGAAAAAATCGAGAGCGTGGCCGCCGCGGGACGCATCAAGGTCATGCAGCAGTTCCGCGGGCTGCTGTACAACATTGAAGCGATGCAGCTTCCCTCCGACGGAGAGGCCTATACCGCCTTTTATTTTCTCGCTTCCACACCCCCTGTCGCCGGGGACAAATACGGCATCAGCTACTATAACTGCAGCCAATTGGAGGAGGCGTGCTCCGCCGGTATCTATAACATCACCGGCCTCACCGCCCAATATCATCAAAGCATCCTGCAGGCGGCGGCAGGACGCGCACCGGTGTTTCTGTTCGGCGCCGCCGGAACAGGGAAGGAATATCTGGCGCGCACGATCTACCTGCGCAGCGCGCGTCGCAGCCACCCTTTTATTCAGATCGACTGTAACCTGCTGAGCCGTAAAACCTGGAATTATCTGCTGGGACACCACAGCTCTCCGCTTTGCGATACGGAAAACACGCTGTATTTCCAAAACCTGAACGCGTTGGACGATACGCAGTGGCGCCAGCTTCTGGCCTTTCTGCTGGAGGGACAGACCGCGAAGCACAACCAGCTGATTTTTTCGCGTGTGGAAGCCGGTGACGGGCGCATCAGCGGAGCGGCAATGGAATTCATCAACCGCCTGTCTTGCTTTCCCCTCTGCCTTTCCTCCCTGCACGCCCAACCCGCGCAGGTGGAAACCGCGTTCAGCCTGTATCTGGACCGCCATACGATAGACACCGGCAGGCAGTGGCGCGGCATCGACGCGGATGCGCTTACGCTGCTGCGCCAGTATCCGTGGACGCAGAACTATCTGCAGTTCCACCGCGTGATGGAACGGCTGACGGAACTGTGCACGGATGCACAAATCCGGCTGTCGGACGTTCAGGCCGCCCTGCAGGCGGAGCTTTCCCTTGCGCCCGCCGACGCGGATACGGCGGCCTCCCCCGCCGCCTCTCTCGACCTCTCCCAGCCGCTGTCCCTCATCGAGCGGGAGATCGTCCGAATGGTACTGGAAAAAAGCGGTGACAACCAAAGCCGTGCGGCGCAGAGCCTTGGCATCAGCCGCACCACGCTCTGGCGGATGCTGAAGGCATAAAAAAACGGCATGGAACTTTTGCTCCATGCCGTTTTGCTTTATCCCATGCGTTTACACGTGCCAGATGTCCCGCGCATATTCCAGAATCGTACGGTCGGACGAAAACACGCCCGCGTTTGCCACATTGCGCACACACTTTGCCGCGAAAGCCCGCGCGTCGCGATAGTCCCGGTTGACAGCCAGGCGCGCGTCGCAGTACTCGATAAAATCCCGCATCAGGAAGTAGTGGTCGGGCTTGTGCCAGCTTGCGCCTTCGGTGAGGGAGGCATACAGTTCGCGGAACATGCCTGTGCCGCCGTCGGAAAATGTGCCGTCCACCAGGCTTTCCACCACGCGCTTTGCGCGCGGCTCCGCCGCGAGGACGGCGTTCGGGTCGTAGCCGTCCTTCTGCAGACGCGCGATCTCATCGGCGCGGGCGCCGAAGATATATTCATTCTCCGCGCCGGCCTGCTCTGCGATCTCGATGTTTGCGCCGTCCAGTGTGCCCAGCGTCACCGCGCCGTTCAGCATGAACTTCATGTTGCTGGTGCCGGACGCCTCCGTGCCGGCCGTGGAGATCTGTTCGGACACATCCGCCGCCGGGATGATCTTTTCCGCATAGCTGACGTTGTAGTTCTGGACAAACACCACCTGCATCAGGCCGTTCACGTCCGCATCGCCGTTCACCAGTTCCGCCAGCTCGTTGATATACTTGATGATGCCCTTGGCCCGCACATAGCCCGGCGCGGCTTTTGCTCCGAACAGGTAGACGGTGGGCGCGAAATCCGCGCGGGAGATGCGCCCCTCCTTCAGGCCGTAGTATGTGTCCAGAATGGAAAAAGCGTTCAGAAGCTGGCGCTTATACTCATGCAGGCGCTTTACCTGCACATCCAGCAGGAAGTCTGCGTGAAGCCGCACTCCCTCGTGCTTTTCCACATACGCCGCGAGCTGCCGTTTTTTCTCCCGCTTGACGTCCATGAAACGCGCCAGAAACGCAGGGTCGTCCGCGCAGGGCTCCAGCCGCTTGAGCTGGGAGAGGTCTGTCAGCCAGCCGTCGCCCACAGCGTCGTGCAGCAGCGCCGCCAGTTCCGGGTTTGCCAGCGCCAGCCAGCGCCGTTGGGTAACGCCGTTGGTCTTGTTGTTGAACCGCTCGGGATACAGCTCGTACCATTCGTGCAGAGCGGTGTCCTTCAATATCTCAGTGTGCAGGCGCGCCACACCGTTGGTGGAGTGGGTGGCAAAGATGGCCATACGCGCCATATGCACCATGCCGTCCTCCAGGATGGCATAGCGGGACACCTCGCCCATGGGCACGCCCCTCTGCTCCAGCGTGCGGCGCAGCAGCGCGTCTAGTTTTTTCACATACGGATACACCCGGGGCAGCACGCCGCGGAACAGCTTCTGATCCCATTTTTCCAGCGCCTCGGGCATAATGGTGTGGTTGGTGTAGGCAAAGGTATCGTGGGCCACCTGTACTGCGTCGGCAAAACGCATGCCCGCCTCTTCCACCAACAGGCGCAGCAGCTCGGGAATGGCCACTGTGGGGTGGGTATCGTTGAGCTGTACCGCGTATGCGTCGGCAAAATGGGTGAAATCCCCGCCATGGGCCGCGCGGTAAGCACGCACCATGTCCTGCAGCGACGCGCTGGAGAAGAAATACTGCTGCTTGAGGCGCAGGCGCTTGCCTGCGTCGGTGTCGTCGTTGGGGTACAGCACACGGCTGATATCTTCGGCGGCGTCCCGCTCGCGCACGGCGGCGGCATATTTCTGGGCGTTGAACAAATTGAAATCGAATGCCTGGAACGGCTCGGCCTGCCACAGACGCAGTGTATTGACGGTTTTCATTCCGTAGCCGATGACAGGCGTGTCGTAAGGCACGGCGCGCACGGCCTGCCCGCCGAACTGCACGGTGACGGCATCCTCCTCCCGGCGAACGCTCCATGGGTCTCCAAAGCGCTGCCAGTCGTCAGCGGTCTCTTTCTGGAAGCCATCCTCAAAATACTGCCTGAACAGGCCGTACTGGTACCGGATGCCGTAGCCGTCCAGCGGCACGCCCTGCGTGGCGGCGGAATCCAAAAAGCACGCGGCCAGGCGGCCCAGGCCGCCGTTGCCCAGCGCCGCGTCCTCGATCTCTTCAAACACGTTCGCATCCACACCCGCGTCCAGCAGCATCTGCTGCACCTCGCCCAGGCGGCCCATGTTCAGCAGATTGGCGTAAACGAGGCGTCCCACAAGAAACTCCGCCGAAAGGTACGCCACGCGCTTGCCCGGCGCGCGCTTCCACGCGTCCGCAGCGAGGTCCAGCGCTGCTTTGGACACCGCGTTGTACAGCTCACGGGGCGTAGCCTGGGCAATGGTTTTCCGGCAGTCGGCCGCAAGCACCTGCCCCGTCAGTATCTGAATATCTCTTTTCATGGAAAAACTCCTTTCCTGAACCGCCGCCGCGGGATAAAAGCAATTTATTTTCGCAAATTTTCGTAGAACACCACCATGTTAGCATTGGATACGGATTTCGTCAAGGCGTATTTTGTGATATTTCAATAAAATATTCTTTCTCTCCCATTGCAAAGAGCGGCGGTGCGGGTTATACTAAACAGGATATCGGACAACGAAGGGAGGCGCAGCGCTTGGTGACGATCCGGGACATTGCCCAACGGCTGGGAATCGCGGTGAGCACGGTTTCAAAAGGATTGAACGGCGCGCCGGACGTGAGCGCAGAGACCCGCCAGCTTGTGCTGGACACGGCGGTGGAAATGGGCTATGCGGCCAAGCGTGCCCGCAGGCAGGCACAGCCCAAGGTGTGTGTGCTGGTGGAAAATATGGAATACGCCAACATCGGCCAGTTCGGGTACGAGATCGTGGCCGGGTTCCGGCTGGCGGCCGCGGCACGGGGATGGGCCGTGGATGTGCTGCCCACCACGCCCGAGGCGCAGGCGCGCACCAAATACGGCAGCCTGCTGCTGGAGGGCGGATACGGCGGCGCCTTCATTCTCGGCCTGACGCCGCAGGATGCATACATGCGTGCGCTGGCCGGCACTGGCACGCCCACAGTGCTGCTGGACAACTGCGTTCCCAACGCCAGCGTCGGATATGTGGGCACCGACAGTTGGGAGGGCGTGGAGCTCGGCGTGCGGCATCTGGCCGGATTGGGACATCGGAAAATCGCCTTTTTGAACGGCACGCGGGATTCAATGGTGTCTGAGGAAAGGCGGCTGGCTTTCCTGCACGCCACCTGGCTGTGCGGGCTTTCCGCCGACGAACGGATGATGGCCTATGGGTATTATGAACAAAACTGTGCGCGCGAATACGTGCCGCATTTTCTTGCGCAGGGCGCGACAGCCATCCTGTGCGCCAGCGACGGCATCGCCCGAGGGGTGCTGGCCGAGCTGCGGCGTCTGGGCCTGCGCGTGCCCGGGGACGTGAGCGTGATGGGCTACGACGACCTTCCGCTGGCCGCCGGCTGCGAACCGCCCCTTACCACCATCCGGCAGGACAGGCTGGCGCTGGGCAAAAGTGCGTTCAGCCTGCTGGACAGTCTGATGAACAGCGTTGCCGTAAGCAAGGTGCTGCTGCGTCCGCAGCTGATCGTCCGGGAGAGCACCGGGCCTGCGCCTGTACGGAAATAGGCCCGCGGAAAAACAAAAAAAGGCGCTCCGCAGCCATTCCGGCTGTTGAGAGCGCCTTTTTTTGCGCCAGCCCTCCGGCAGGGATGCGGCAAAGGGCCGCCCGGATGGCAGCGTCAGGACGCGCCCGGCGCGCGCCGCTCCGCTTCGGCCCGCAGCAATGCGCCGTCCACCTCTACCGCCACAACCGATCCGCTGTCCGTTCCCTCCAGCGCGTACACCGCGCCGTACACGCGGCTCTCCCGCCGCTGGGCGGAAAGCGGCCCCGGCACCGGTTCGATATGCTCCAGCTCCGCGCGCGTCAGTTCCCGCCCGGTATCCGCATCGAACACGCAGGAGCGGGCAAGCACGCCCAGATATGCGCCCTGCGCCTCCGGCGCAACGGGTGTATCTGTGACAAGGTAGACTGTCTCTCCGCAAGTGAGCCTGCGGCAGTCCTCCGGCATCACCGCAAAGGCCTCCCCGTATCCCCCGGCCTGCCGTGCAAAGCTGAGGACCTCCGCTTCCGGCGGCAGTACATCCGCGGGTACTGCGCGGCGGAATGTGCCGTCCACCATCACGGCCACAGCGCCGTCCGTCGTGCCGGGCAGCGCCCATACGTTCAGCACCTGCACGGTGCGCCCGCCCTCCGGCAGCCTTTCCTCCAGCCGGGCCAAAGCAGAGAAGGAAAGCGTCACACCGCAGGTATCCACGACGCGCCCTTCCCCGTCCACCGCCGCCAGTGTCTGGATATCGCCCAGCTTGCGCCCCACTGCATCACGCGGTACAGCCTCCCGCAGCGTAATATATTCCACCCCGCCGCAGGTAAAGCGTGCCGGGTTCGCCGGGTCCAGCGTGCAGGCGTCCTCTCCATCGGCACAGCAGCCCGTCAGAACGGCCGCCAGCATGAGGACCGTCCACAGGACGGCGCGTATTCCATTTTGTTTTTTCATGTTTTCTCCACTCCTTTTTGCTTCCGCAGCTGTATCCTAACGCGCAATTCTAAGGAAAGCATAAGGACGGAAAAACACGGCGGCCCCGTACGGAAAACCGTACAGGGCCCTTTAAGCTTTGATCCGGCGCGGCGACGCATTTACGGCACGGGCTGCCAGCGCGCGTAGAGGTACATGCTGTCCTCAACCGTATCCTGCGCAAAATCCCAGGGTCTGTGCTCACGTTCCACATCCCAATACCAGCCGTCAAAGACATATCCCTCTTTCACGGGGTCCTCGGGACGCCGGACCAGCTCGCCGTAGCGGCAGGTCTGCGCGGGCACCTGGGAACCGCCGTCGGTTTCAAACGTAACGGTGAATCCGCCGCTGCCCGCAAGAAACACGATGGCGAGCGCAAGCGCGGCCAGACCGGCCAAAATCGCCCCGGTCAGCGCCTTCACGGATATCGTCACGCCGCGGTACATATTGTTCGAGCCGCGGTACCGCGGCTCGGGCGCAGTGTCCCGGAGCGCGCCTTCCGAGCGGTGTTCTTCTTCCATGGCGCCCTCCGGTCACTTGCGTACCAGATACTTGCGCATATCGATGGCGCAGGCCACAAGGATGATCAGGCCCTTGATGATGTACTGCAGATTGGACGAGACACTCATAAACGTGAGGCCCACGAAGATAATGCGCAGCAGCACCACGCCGATGATGACGCCGCGGATCTTGCCGATGCCGCCGACGAACGAGACGCCGCCGATGACGCAGGCCGCGATGGCGTCCAGCTCATAGTTCAAGCCGGTGTTTGCCGTATTCGCGCCGATGCGCGCGCCCTCGATGAAGCCGGTGAAGCCGTACATCACGCCCGCCAGTGTGAACACCAGAATGGTGGTGGCAGCGACGTTCACGCCGGAGACGTTCGCAGCCTCGGGATTGGAGCCTACGGCGAACATGTTCTTGCCGAAAGTCGTCTTGTTCCAGACGAACCACATCACGACGGTGATCACGATGGCATACCACACAAAGTTGGGGATGGGGACCATATTGCCCTTGCCGTCCGGCACCGAAAGGATGCTGCCGGTGATGAGATTGGTATAACTTTTATCCAGGCCGGAGATAGACTGCCCGTTGTTGTTGCCCTGCATCAGGTAAATGAGCAGCGTGCCGTACACGATGAGCTGGGTGGCCAGCGTGACAATGAACGGGTGCAGATTGAACTTGGCCGTACAAAAGCCGTTGACAGCGCCCACCAGCGCGCCGATGGCAATGACCGCCAAGATGACGATGGGCACGGGGACAGTGCCGATGCCCGGGAACATCTTATTGGGGTACTCCGCCATCTGCAGCAGCGAAGCCGCCACGCAAGCCGTCAGGCCCACAACGCGCCCGGCCGAAAGGTCGGTGCCTGTCAGAATGATCGCGCCCGCGATGCCCAGCGCAATGGGCAGATTCGCGGCCGAGAGCGAAACGATGTTGATGATGGATTTCATCGACACGAAGTTCGGGTTATAGACGGCAATGCCGATGATGGCCGCAATAAGGAAGATATAGAGCGAATTATCAATGAAAAACTCGCCCCACCAGCGCCGCTTATCCTCCTTTTCCATGGCTTTGAAGTTTTCCAAGCGTTGCTTGATGGTCAGTTTGGCATTCGTTCCCACAGTGATTCCTCCTTATGCGTATTTGGCGGCAAGCGTCATGATCTCTTCCTGCGTCGTGGCCTTTGCATCCACTTCTCCGGCGAGCCGCCCGCCGGACATTACAAGGATGCGGTCGCACACGCCCAGAAGCTCCGGCATTTCCGAGGACACCATGATAACGGCCTTGCCCTCTTTGGCGAGGTTGATGATGAGCTGATAGATCTCGTACTTTGCACCTACGTCAATGCCCCGGGTGGGCTCGTCCAGCAGCAGCACCTCGGGGTCTGTCAGAAGCCACCGGCCCAGGATGACTTTCTGCTGGTTGCCGCCCGAAAGCGAACGGATCTTCGTATCCTGAGACGGCGTTTTGATGCGCATGGCCCGAATGGACCACTCCGTACTCTCCTCCATCTTCTTTCTGCTGAGGTACAGGCCCTTTACCTTATATTTCTTCAAGCTGGAGATAGTGGTATTCTCCTGAATGTCCAAAATGCCAAAGATGCCCGTGGCGCGCCGCTCCTCGGTGAGCAGCGCGAACTTGTTTTTGATCGCGTCGCGGGCACGGCGGTTCTTCACCTCTTTGCCGTGCAGGCGGATGACTCCGCTTTTGCGGGTAGCCACGCCGAAAATATTTTCCAGCACCTCGGTGCGGCCGGAGCCGTCCAGGCCGGCGAGGCCGACGATCTCGCCCTTATGTACATTGAAGGAAACATCGCGCAGCTTGGAATACATGGCCGTCAGGCCCTCCACCTCCAGCAGCACGCCGCCGATCTCGTTGTCCTTGGGCGGGAAGCGGTTTGTCAGCTCACGGCCCACCATCAGCTTGATGATGCGCTCCATCGTCATTTCCGCCGCCGGCTCTGTGGCGACCCACGCGCCATCGCGCATGACGGTCACTTCGTCGGAGATACGCAGGATCTCCTCCATCTTGTGGGAAATATAAATGATGCCGCAGCCGCGGTCCCGCAGCATATTGATGATGCGGAACAGGTGCTCCACTTCCTCCTCAGTAAGCGAGGAGGTGGGCTCGTCGAACACGATGACGTCGGAATGGTACGAGACAGCTTTGGCAATCTCCACCATCTGGCGCTGGGCCACGGGCATCGTGCTCATAATGGTGCGCGGGTCCACATGGATGCCCAGATCATCAAAAATCGCCGCCGTATCAGCGAGCATCTTTTTTTCGGACGTGAAGGGCCCCACCGTGGGATAGCGGCCGAGCCAGATATTGTCCATAACATTGCGCTTGAGTGCCTGGTTCAGCTCCTGATGCACCATGGCGACGCCGTGTTCCAGCGCCTCTTTCGAGGTTCTGAAGCTGACTTCCTTCCCATTCAGCAGGATCTGCCCGCTGTCCTTGCTGTAAATGCCGAACAGGCACTTCATCAGGGTGGACTTGCCCGCCCCGTTTTCCCCCATCAGCGCATGCACCGTGCCGCGCTTTACCGTCAGCGAAACATTGTCGAGCGCCTTGACGCCGGGGAAGGACTTGCAGATATTTTTCATTTCGAGCAGAACGCTGTTGTTGTTCTCCATTCGGCCTCTCCTCCGCGTAAAATCTCAGATTCAAGCAGGAAGATAGCCGCCCGTAGAGGCAGCTATCTTCCTGCTGTTTGCTTGCTGCTGTTTGCTTGATCGGGTCTATCAGCCGGTGTAAACGGCGTACGGGATGCGGATCTTGGCACTGGCATCATCCACATTGTAGCTGTCGGTGCCGTCCATCAGGGCCGCGCCGCTGGTGGCGTTCTTGGCAAGCAGCGCAATGGCCGCCGCCATGCCTTCGGCGTCCTGCTTGATGCTGCCGACCATGCTGCCGGCGACGATCAGCTCTTTGGCTGCGTCGGTGGCGTCAACGCCGAACACAGGGATGGCCTTGTCCGCGCTGGCGTTGTAGCCGGCGGTCTTGAGCGCTGTGATGGCGCCCTCGGCCATGCCGTCGTTGTTGCAGATGACCAGCTCGACCATGTTGTTATTGGCCTCGGTGTACTCGGACAGAATCGTCGTCATATACTCGTTGGAAGCCTGCGCGGACCATGTGCCGTTACGGTCCACCAGGAACTTGTCGGCGTTGTTGGCGTCATAGAACGTCAGCGCCGGCTTGCCGGCGGCCTCCAGCGCAGCGTCGCAGTCCTCGACGGCATACTGGGTGCGGTATTCGGCCTCGGGGTTGGCGTTCTGGCCCTTAAACATGACATAGGAGATGGTGCCGTCACCGTTCAGGTCCACGTCGTCATAATTCGCCAGCAGATAATCAGCGATCATCTGGCCCTGCATGTGGCCGGCCTCGGCCGCGTCAGTGCCGATGAACGCACATTTTTCATAGCTGTTCACCACGGCGTCGGACACTTCGCGGTTGAAGAAGATCACGGGGATGTCCGCTGCCTTCGCCTTGTCCACGATACCCTGCGCCGCGTCGTCGGAGCCTGTCTCGACGATGTTCACAATCAGGCAGGTAGCGCCTTTCGTGATGGCAGTATCAACCTGCTCGGTCTGGGTATTCTGCTGAGAGTTGGAATCATAGTCCTGGTACTCAACGCCCAGCTTATCCAACTCCGCGTCCAACGCGGTGCGGACCGTGGAAATATATGTGTCGCTGTACGTGTAATAGAAAACGGCGATGGAGCCGTCGGCCGCCGCAGGCGCGGAAGCCGGCGCGGAGCCAGAGGTATCCGGCGCTGTGGAAACAGGCGCGGAAGAACCGCTGCCGCCGCATGCCGCCAGAGAAAGTGCCAGGCACGCCGCCAGAAGGATCGCTAGTACTTTTTTCATACGTTTCTCTCCTTTTCATTTGCATTTTCCCCACACGCCGCCGGAGCCTCCTGCAATGCGGCATGTGCGCCGCCGGGCCTCCCGCCGCCGCAGGCAGCAGGGCCCGCGCATCTGCGCAAGGCCGCTCCGCATGGATTATCCATGCAGCAAAATGTGAAGAAGCGGAAGCTATGCTGCTTCCTGCAACGGTTTGATATTATCATCGTAATTGTAAAAAGTCAACAAAATCATTTGTTTTGATATCTTTTTTTCATAATTATAAAACAAATAAATTTCCATATTTTTCTATAATAAGGTAAAAATTTTCATTATTAGATTATAAACTCAAAAAATGAAAAATATATTTTTATCCTTAAAAATAGATATTTGTTGTATATTTTAAATAAAAACTGACATTTTCATGCTAATTCAAACTGTTTTCTGTACAAAGTGCAGAAAGAAGCTCTGCATAAAAAAGCGGCGGGTATCCCCGCCGCTCAAAAGCTTCTTCATTTGACTGTAATCAGTTCATAGCTGCGTGTGCCCAAACCGATTTTTTCCCCATGCTCCATACACGAGCGCCAATCTGTATTGGGAGAAACATTCGTAAAATGGTCGTGATGGTCACGGGCGCCGCAGGCGCGCAGGTTTTCGTCCAGCAGGCTTCCGGGCATCACGGGCATGCGGTTGCACGCGTCCGCGCACGCTACGTCCAGCGCCACAGGGTCAAAGCTGGCGAACATCCCCACGTCCGGAATGATAGCCGTGTCATTTTCACCGTGGCAGTCGCAGTAAGGCGAAACCTGGTTGACGATATTGATATGGAAAGCCGGGCGGCCGTCCACCACAGCCTTGGCGTACTCGGCCATCTTGCAGTTCAGCTCGTCGTTGGCGGAATCGTTGCCGTTGTATACGGCGTCAAAATTGCATGCACCGATGCAGCGGCCGCAGCCCACACATTTGCTGTGGTCGATGCCCGCTTTGCGGTTTTCATCAAAAGCAATGGCTCCGTGCGCGCAGTTTTTCATGCACACGCCGCAGCCCCGGCAAACGCTTTTGTCCACGTCCGGCTTACCCGCGCAATGCATGTCCATCTTTCCTGCGCGCGAACCGCAGCCCATGCCGATATTCTTGATGGCGCCGCCGAAGCCCGTGCTCTCGTGCCCTTTGAAGTGGGACAGCGAAATGAATATATCCGCATCCATCACGGCGCGGCCGATATGGGCCTCCCGGATGTATTCGCCGCCGCGCACGGGCACGTCCACCTCATCCGTCCCCTTCAGGCCGTCTGCAATAATGATCTGGCAGCCGGTGGAAAATGGCGAAAACCCGTTTTCATAAGCCGCTTCGATATGGTCCAGCGCATTTTTGCGGCGCCCCACATACAGCGTGTTGCAGTCTGTCAGAAACGGGCGGCCGCCCAGCTCTTTCACGGCGTCCGCAACGGTCTTTGCAAAATTGGGCCGCAGGTAAGAAAGGTTGCCCGGTTCGCCGAAATGGATTTTGATAGCGGCATATTTATCCTGAAAATCGATCTGTCCGATGCCCGCTTTGAGGATCAGCCGCTTGAGTTTCTGCTGCAGGTTCGTGCCCGGCAGCGCACGCATGTCTGTAAAATATACTTTAGAGGGTCCCATTCCTGTTCTCTCACTTTCTCTGTTCAGTTGTGTGCCGTGCCGCATCTGCGCGGCGCTTTTCTTCCTCTTTTATCTTAGAGCCGCGCGGCAAAAAAAGCAAGAGGAAAGGCGCGTACCGCGCTCCCGTAAAAGTTTTCTCCGTCCGGTAAAAAAGGGGCTTGACAAAGGCCGGAGGAATTGATATTATATTTAAGCGCCATGATTCTTCTTTTGGGCGCATATAAAGGATATGAAGCTGGCAAGCCGATTTCCACGCTGGTGTAGCTCAGCTGGTAGAGCAGCTGATTTGTAACCGAATCTGGAAATTCTGAGCAAAAGATCATTTGTAAACCCGCCAATCAGGCGGGTTTTTCTATTATTTTCTGTTCCAACAGAGCAACTGATTATTAGCCTCTTTCACAGTAATCACTTACTTCGTTTTTCAGAGTGATTTTGTTGTGAAAGAGGTTTTTTCAATGGGTGTAAAGAAGTCAATCAAAAGCAGTTTCACTAAATCGCAAAAACTGTGCGATCTGTTTTCTTCCTTTCTCCTCGCCAAACAGTCTATGAACTTAGCTGAAGATACCCTCCGCGGCTATAAACTCTCTATTGCCCGTTTCCTAAAAGTCGTGGGGGAAGATTTTCTTGTTTCAAGCGTTTGCGAAGAAAGTGTATTTCGTTTTATTCGTGTCCAGCAAGAGAATGGGTTAAAAGAAGTTTCTATTAATTCCTACTTGCGTTCTATTCGCACATTTTTCTATTGGGCTATGGATAAAGAATATATCAAGCCTTTCAAAATCACACTTTTACGAGAACAGGAAGTAATTGTAGAAACATACACACGAGAAGAACTAAAAGCCATCTTAAAAAAGCCCGCTAAAAAAGGTGATTTTAGAGAATGGCGTATGTGGGCTATCATCAATTATATTCTTGCTACCGGTAACAGAGCCGCAACTGTTCGTAATCTTCGCTTACAGGACATTGACTTTCAAGCAAAAGAAATTACATTGGCACATACAAAAAACAAAAAGTCGCAAGTTATTCCCTTATCTTCATCTTTAGAAACGGTTCTTAAAGAATACATCCGTTTATGGCGTGCCTATGCCGAACCAACTGATTGGCTTTTCTGCGGTGTGAATGAAGCCCAGCTTTCAGATACATCTATTCATCAATCTATTAGAAAATACAATCATTCTCGCGGCGTTCAACGGACAGGGCTTCACGCATTGCGGCACACATTTGCTAAGGAATGGATCTTAAACAATGGTGATGTTTTCCGTTTACAAAAAATGTTAGGGCATTCTACCCTTGAAATGACAAAACGCTATGTAAGGATGTTTAATGAGGACTTAAAAAAGGATATTGACGTATATTGTCCGCTGGACACATTGAACCGCAGTTTCAATAGAACGCACACGGTTAAACGCTGTAAATGAGCCAAGAGGGTAGGCAGTGCCTACCTCTTTTCTTTTTCACAAACGGTTATTTTTGTAAATATGTTTTTGACAAAAGTTTTGATTTGATTTTTGGCACAAAATCATGCCTGTTTTTAAGTATTGTTTTTTCTCTCTTAAATCTTCGTTTTTGAGAATTCAAAAGCACCCTATCAAAATATATAAATCAAGTAAGAAAAAGCATCAAAAAGTAATAACCCGCTTTGAAAAAGTATCAAAATCCATAAAAAAGCATGAACCATCCAACAGGCAAAAAGAAAAGGGCAAGGTTTTTCACAACCTTGCCCCTTATCTTACAAACATCACACATGCCTTTAGGCTACCTTTTCAAAATTTTCCCCGGAGTTTCCTTTTACCTCTACCGCGTCAACTGCTTCAACTTCGCTCTTGGTGACTTCCGCGCGAATGACCGCAAACGCTCTGCGTGCTTCTTCTGCCGTGGTCTTATTCCCACTTGCCAAAACATTTTCCAGTTCCACCGCATTTTTCCCTTTCACTTCCGGACACACAGCATAAAACCACTTCTTAATGTGCGAAAACTTATAAAGATTGATCTCCTTTGCCGTTCTGGTGCTGATGGCTTTTGCTTCGCACATCTCTTTGTAAATTTCCAAAAGCTCCGGCTTTTTTTCCAAATACTTTTGAATAAAATCCGCACTGATGCTTTTCTTTTTCGGCTTTACAAGAACCTTGATTTCATAATCGGGGAACACGTTTTTAGCATCCGAAATCCTCTTTAATGCTTCTCCGTTTGATGTGCTGCGTGCCTTATCAAGAGCACTGTTAATGTAAATCGTCTTGTTCGCATCATCAAAAATAAGTGTGAAATTGTTTTTCTCGGCAACCATAATAAATCTCCATTCTGTCACATAATCAGTGACCTTTAATTTTTTTATTTTCGTTTGGGATTCTTGGTGGCCACCGTGTTTCCCTTTCTGTGATTATATTATAACAATGTTTGATATAATATGGAATTGTAAAAACCAGATATTTACTTGTCTACGGCCAATCGCTAACCTCTATTTTTTGGCTTAAATACAGGCTTTATCGGGTCTTTTTCACCCCCTTCCCGGCGCGGTCGGGCACATTGTAAATCTTGCTGTGAAAAGCCTTGTTTTCATTGGAAAAATCCTTGCCGCTTTGTCTACCCCAAAACTTTTCAAAAGGAAAAAAACAGATTGTATCCCATAACCAGCCCCCTCTTTGTCTATTGCTTCGTTGCGGCTTCGCTGCTCGCTTCGCTCGCGGCGAACCGCTCGCCGCTCCGCGGCTCCACCAAAAGGGAAAGGAAAGGGAAAGGGGGAAAGTTTTATTATTATCTTTCTCTTGATCTGCGGCCCCTTTGTTTCTTTTGATTTTGATTACAGTTATCCCATAGTGAAACTACTCTATTATCCAAACCTCGGCTGTAACCCCGATTGAGTGCCACGCAATAAAGCCACGATATTAGGCACCGCCCCCGACTTTTATAGCATCCTAATGCTAAAGGCCTCAGTCTCCTTTTTGACGTAAATAGACATAAAAACGACCTCTTATAGAAGCCTATCGCGTTTCCCAACGGTTTCGCTCCTATTCGCCAGCGGGTCTACTAACGGCACACTCTCTTTTAGGTCGGCTGTGCGAACCATCCGATGTTTATACAGGTCGGGACGTATACCCTGTTCTAATATTCAAAATATCAAATTTCGGCTTAAAATCTGCGGCTACACCCCCGGCAAAACATACCCGCGCGCAGCCATTATTCAATATTTATTTTCAAATTCGCGGTCATTTCTTCTATTGGTCTTTCATTCTCAAACCAATAGAGCATCTTGTCCACACGCATTTTCCAGATACGTTCTTGTATCTCCGCGTCTCGTGCCTTTTGACGGGCGTATACGCCCCTTACGCTGTCCCCGCTGGATAAATATTTGTTCATTTTCTCACCCCCTACGCCAAAAGAAAAAGGCTTTGCGGCTGCTGGCTCTTTTTGAGCGTCCAACAGATACAAAGCCTTATATGCTAAAACTATAAAATCATCTTGGAGTATTCTTTTATATTTATATTATACCACAACACTCCACTTTAGTCAAAACTTTGACTGCTTCAAAAGATACAAAGTTAAATGCTTGACTTGCCGCCGCTCACCGCAAAGCCTTTTCAATGCTCTTGTATATATCGTCCTCGCATTCTTCCAACACATCTCCTATTGTATCATCCAGCTTTTGTTGTAGCTGCTGTTGGAATAAGTAGCGGGCATAAAAGTCTTGTAAATCGCCCATAAAATCCATCTCTATTGTTCTCTGATACTCCATCATTTCACCCCCGTTCTTTTAATATCTATGTAAAAAGGCTTCACCTTTCCCCGCTTTGGGTTAAAGTGAAGCCTTATATTTTAAAGCTATTTTCCTTTTGTTAAAATTTTATCACAAGTGCGGCCAAAAGTCAAATGGTTGACTTTTCTACTTCTTGCTCTATCGTTTCAATAATCATGTGGGGCGGCACATCCAATGCTCCCGCTATACGGAATAACGTTTCGATTGTCGGGCTACGTAGTCCGCGCTCTATCTTGCTGTAATGTGTTCTATCCAATCCAGCCAATCCGCTCAAAACCTCTTGGGACATATGCTGCTCTTTTCGATACCATCGTATTACATGACCGATTAACTCTGCCTCGACCACTCTCAAGCCCCCTTTTTTGTAATCAGACTTGAAATTATGATACAAAAGGCATCTATTATGTTTGAGGCCACTTGACCTCAAATCAAAAATATGTTATTTTCTATTTACAAGGCAAAAGGTTAAAGTATAGGAGGTAATGCGTAATGTTTGAAAATGTTGGAAGCAAAATCCAAGGACTCGCCAAAATAATATTTTTCCTTTGTGTTGTCGTTGGTGGTTTCGCCTTTTTGGTTTCACTTGCCGGTTATGCCGCAAACGCGGACTATTTACCATGTGCTACTATACATGGCGGGTCGATTCTTAACGAGTTAGAAGAAGCCGGTAATGCTGCTTACACTGCACTGAGTGTTTTGAAAGTATCAATATTTTCTATCATTTTGGGGGGTATTTCTTGTTTTCCCCTTTATGGATTTGGAATTATTGTTGAAAACTCCGAGAAATCTCTGGCTTCTTCTAAAACCGAAGCAGTAATTTCTGAGGAAAAAGACGAAATTCAATAAGAAAAAGGCGTGTCGCATCTGCGACACGTTTTTTTATGCTATCACGGGATGCTATGCGCGCCCTGTCAGCTTTCCCCACCACATTCCCTCTTGGTGCTGGTAGGCCAACGGCCTACCAGCTTACACAAAACTTACTTGTTATTACTTTTTTCTACTTTGTTTTTACTCGTTCTTGCTTCATTGCGACTTTTTATTGCTTTTCAAAAGATACTTGAATGATTTTTCAAAAAACGCTTGACAACACATACGGGAATTGTTATTATATTAAAGCACTCTGATTGCCTAATCAGTTGCTGTGATTTAGGAAAAATCAGTTGCTATAATAGAAAAAATGGCGGTGCGAAGCCATTTCCACGCTGGTGTAGCTCAGCTGGTAGAGCAGCTGATTTGTAATCAGCAGGTCATAAGCGTAAAAATCAGAGCAGAAACGGTGACGTTTCTGCTTTTTTTCTGCATAAAATGATAGCTCGAACAAACACACACAATTCCGAGCGGTTCTGTCTGTGCGCCATGACCCCCTGCAAATCGTTTGATTTGTCAAATCGATAGCATCAAAGGGGTTGAGCGAGAAACACATGGCAGATTAAGAGTAAGGCAGCTCCCACGCAAAGACGGATTGTGTGATAATGATACTCCCGTAATTCGCGGCCCGGCCATAATGAAGGCGGGGAAACCGATTTGGTTTGTGATGCTGCGCCCGCAGCGAGTAGAGCTATCCCCTGGTGCCGGGGCCGAGAGAAATAATAGGCACCATCGAAATAGTTGTTCAGCGCGGAAAGTTCTCTCATCAGACTTTCCGCGCTTTTTCTTTATCAAGCTGATTTGACGCTTCTGTATACGCAATTCGCGTTATCTATACAAAAGTTTCCCAAAATACAGTTTATTCCTCCCTGTAGGTTTTGTATTTTGTTAATTATCCCTTGCAAAGCCAAAAAAACAGGAGGAATATTATGTTGTGTGTATCATGCAAAAAAGAAGTCCCTGTGGGAGCATATTGCTGTTTGTGCGGCTGGAAGCAACGGTTACAGCCAGAAGCTTGTACCCTGATGGCCGTTTACCAAAAGTGGTCAAACCGCAAGTACCCTAAAATCGGCCGTCATTGTGTCCGAGACTATTCCAATGCCTTTAAGAAGCTGGAGCCTCTTCACAATGTCCCTCTGCCGGAGATTGACGTAGATGATCTGCAAGACCTGATTGACACTTGCCCACCATCTGCCAGTGCCCGGCAAAAAGTGCGTGTACTGCTCTCCCAACTTAGCAAGTATGCGATTTCACGAGATCTGTTACAAAATTCGCTATGTGCCGGACTGGATTTTTCCGGTAAAAAAGCTCAGGCACGTCCTATCTTCTCATTGGAACAGATCAAAGTTCTACAAACATGCGGTAAAAACAAAACTTATAAATATTGGCAGGATGCGCGCATTTTGCTTTGCCTGATTTTCACTGGACTGCGCCCCAATGAATTGTTTGCTTTACGTCTGCCCAATATCAGCATAACACAAAAAAAGATTGTGGGCGGCGGCAAAACCGCAGCAGGCACGAACCGACCAATCCCTATTTTACCAGCCATCTATGATTTTATTGCGGAATGGTATTTAACAAGTTATTTTCTAAAACCTCAGGATCACGAAAACCAGTATCTTTTGCTTAATTCCTCCGGTGGTCAGAAGTGCATGGACAACTGGCGTCACAGAGGGTTCTATCCCTTAATGTTTGATCTCGGATTTATTGGCCCCGATGTCAAAAATCATTTGCGTGAGGTGCCGCACCTGTCTCCATACAGTGCTCGCCATACTTTCGCCACCCTTGCTTACTGCGCGGGTGTCAACAAAGAGCAGCTTATCAAGATTTTTGGGCACACAAACTTTGAACTCACCAGCAAGGTATATATACATGAGGATTTCGAGATTCTGGCCAACGAAATGGCAAAGATATCCGCGTACACAAAAGAGAGTATTGATTTGCCGAATACCGCTGTATAGCATGATTCGGCGATATATTTATATCAATTCACAGGGGGGGCGACATCATGTCGCACCCCCCTATTCATTCCAAAGGAGGAACACAAAAATGATTGCAGCATTTGTACGGAAAAATCTGCAAGCCACAATCGAAAGGCTGAATCGCCGGGAGATTTTTTCCTGCGAATTTTATCAGGCTCGCAATATGGATGCAGCCAAGAAATCAGTGGAGGACGGCGGAAGCTTCAGCCATATTATATTTGACATCGCTTATTTTGACGGCGACATCGATGCTGGTCTGGAATTGCTTTCACGCTTTTCAGCTACGACAACAGCTATAATGATCGTAGTCAATGATGATGTGAATTTTGGGCTTGCCGTCAAACAAGAGGCGCTTAAGCGAGGGGTAAAGCCCAGCAACATCATCAGCGGCACTGGAGCTGCATTTGGGAAAGCTTTGTTGGAGATTCTAATTCGGGATCATGTCGTGATTGACGATGCAACCAGCGTCCCGGAGGATATACCGACTGTCAGCGAGACAACGCTTGTGGCCTCTGAGTTCCCCGGCCCTGTCACAGCATTACCGGCATCAGCAAAGGATAATGTCTCGATTGCAGTCGCGGGAGCTGGAGCCGGTGTGGGCTGTACGACCCAAGCAATGCAGATACTATTGTATCTCCGCAGCCAGAGCGTTGACGCCGCATTGGTAGAAATGGTTTCACGCCACAGCCTCAGCGAGTATGACGGAATTATGGAAGATGAAAATTATGAAATCGTGGACGAAATCCATATCCGTGTTTGCGGTTCCGATATCTACCTCGGCAGCCAAAGCGTCACCAAAGCCCGTGCCCAGCACAGCTATCTCGTCTATGATTACGGTAATTACGAAGGCATCCCCGATGTCTCTACATACTTAGAAAAAGACATCCGTGTAGTGGTAGGTAGCACGAAACCCTGGGAGATGGGACATCTGAACGGAGTTTTTGCGGCAGACGATGGCTCGATTTATTATGTATTTACTTTTGTACCTGCGGGAGATCAGCAAGCTGTCCGTATGCAGATGGCCGATGCTGCCAGTAAGACATTTTTTTCAAGCTATGCTCCCGATTACTTTAATTTTTGTGGCAATGAAAATCTGTATCGCGGTATTGTCGGCAATGTTCAGGCTTCTGCTGCTCCATCCCGTCCTCATAAAAAACGTTGGTTCTTATTTAAATGATAGGGGTGCGACATGATGTCGCACCCCGGAAAGGAAAGATAAAATGAAAGCGACGAAACAGGTCTACACATTTCGACTGAGTAAGGAGGCGATCCAAGTCATAGAACAGCAACCCGGTAAAAACCGAACATCACAGTTGGAACATCTGATTTTTTCCACGAGCAGACCTCCCCTCTCCCACCCTACACCAGAGAACAATTTTCAGAAAGGGGCGGTTAGACTGTGCCCGCAAAAAAGTTTTTAAAAGCTGCCTATCAGGAAAAAAAGGAACAGGCAGCCTTAAAGAAAAAATATGATGTGCAGACAGATGCAATTATCATCGAAAAGAAAAACGCCCTCGTACAGTTTTGGAGAATTACACTGAAAGCCTGCGGCATTGCTCTGCGCGTCATAGCCAGCATAGCGATTGCAATACTGGCTATCATGGGCCTATGCGTTTTGATTTACCCAACGCTTCGTGCAGACTTTCAAATAATCTTATCTGACTGGACCACACAAATTGCTGCTTATTTTGCTTGACAGACCTTTTCGGTGTGTATATAATAAGGGCGTCGGAGGTTTCAGAACGCCCTCTGATGTTCCCCAGATGAAGCCCGTCTTTGAGATGCGGCACCATTGACGGCCCTCCGCAGCCGTAAGTATACCCAGCACCAATGCGGATTTTTTGTAGTTCCGCACCGACACTGATGATATGACGGAACTTTAACGCCAGGATGTTTCATCCTGGCGTTTTCTTTTTACAAAAAACAGGAGTTAAAATGATGAAAAGCAAATTGTTTTACACCATAACGAAGCGCAGCTATTATGACTTTGTTCGACAAAGTATCCCAATGCCTCCCTTGGAGCGCATACAGTTCACGCACTTTAACATTCAGCAAAGTTACACGTTATCATGGTACAATACGCACAAGCAGCTATGCACCTGTAATCTGCGAGGCGACGGTGGGTATGCGACATTGACGCTAAAGACGGGAGAGCATATTTCAACGTTTCGTTTGACCGAATCGCAACTGCTCAGCAACGGTTTAGCCTCGCTTTCCTCCAGCATTCAAGAATTTCATCCCACGCCTTATGATAGATTACAAGGCACGCAACTAGCTTTTTACTACGTTGATCCTCAGTATATCTCTTCACTCTCAGCTGCAGAAATACAGGTACATGGTATCAGCCATGTACCCCATGTGATTTACGACGGACGCCACACAAAATTTATGTGCGGAGCGGTTTTACACATACCACACGCTCCATACATGTATGTCGCGCCAGTATCCAGCACCCAAGCCAATGGTATTGGCGACATTCCGATCATGATGCATAGTGGCAGCCAGGCTTTGCGCAAAGGGACACTCCGGCTCCGATATATGTTCCCCGCATTGCCCGAAGTTTTAGCACATGTGGATATTGCCCATGTAACATCTGCATCTTACCGTAACCTTCTCAATACCCAGCTTGACTACTTGCGCAGCATACATCCTCAAATAGCCTCCGTGGCCGCAGATATGCATGAACTGGTCTGCGCAGAGTGCGGCAGTAACCGGTTCATCGACCGCTGCTGTGACTTTCCACTGTTGGAACAGGCTTGCCGCGATTATGGCATACGCCATGGGCTGGAAAGCGTATGTGCCCCGCAAATAGTTCCCCCCATCCCTCCAATCGATCTTGTTCCTTAATTAACACAGGGGTGCGACATCATGTCGCACCCCTGTTGCTCATTACACATCATCCTCTGGTATATACTCCATCAAGTCCCCTGGCTGACACCGCAGCAGTTTGCAGAGGCGCTGAATTGTTACAGTATTGATGTCTTTTCCGACCTGCATCTTTTTCCAGGTTTCAGATGCAACAATGTGCTCTCTCTGTATTTGATATGTGGTAATATTAGACGCTTTCAGCAAAGCAAAACATTTTTCAAAAGACAGGGCCATCAAACCACCTCCTGTTTATATTAGCATAACACTTCCGTCTAAAACACGTCAAGCGATATAGACTTGTTTAAGCCTATATAATTGTAATCTTAAACAAGATTATATTTGTGCGCATTGTCAATAGAATATAATCTTATTTAAGAGTATAATAAATTATAGAAAGACAGAGTGCGACATGATGTCGCACCCCTCAGAAAGGAGCATCTGTTTGTGTGTACGAGCGAGAATAAAGGCCCTGCTTTCGGTGTCCGAATGAAGCCGAGTCTCAAGCGCTACGTTGAGCAATGGCCCGGCAAAAATTTCAGCGACAAGCTGGAAGCAATGATTTCTTTTTATCAGGAACACGAGAGGGAACAGCGTCAAAAGCTGGCCACTCTTGACCGTTCCATTCAGCAAAGGCGGGCCAAATTGGAAGCTGTCAGTAAGCGGGCATTAGAGATGCGTACTCTGGAAACACAACTGAAATATATCTCCAGCGCCGTTGAGACATATCGAAAAAATTTAACTGCTATGATTCAGAAAGGGGAACGGGGAATATGAAACAAGGTGCATTGACTTACAATGAGGAAACAGATCGATATAGAATCCGATTCAACCTCACCAGCTATTCATCTGATTTACACTGTGGGCAATGTTTTGAGGTATTGGTCAACGGGCATTGGAAGCTCACACGAATCGAATATGACTGTCGCTGGTATCTCATTGGAATAAAGACCACAGACCTGCAAGGGTTACAAGTACGAGTTTAAGGAGAAGATCACTATGAATGAGCAAAATCACGTACCGACGATTCTCGCTGTCTCCTGCCAGAAAGGCGGAGAAGGAAAAACAACATCTGCTTGGCACATCGGGGCCGCACTGACCCAACGCGGGTATAAAGTCTGCCTGATCGACTGTGATCCTGACCACCATTTGAGCTTTGCGCTTGGCTGGCAGGATGATGGGCGCGCAACACTAACCAATCTGGTCTTGATGGCGATTGTTATGGGGCAATTCCCGGATGCTGCCGCAATCAGCGATACAATCCGCCGCCATGACGAGGGCTACGACTACATCCCATGCACCAAAAAGCTGGCAGACGCCAATCTGTTTCTGGCCTCAATGCCGAACAATGAGACTTATCTGCGCCACATTTTGAGGGACACCACCGCATTTGCGGATTATCACTATGTCATTTTGGATGGCCTGCCCGGAGACAATCTGCTGCAAAAAAATGTGCTGGCAGCTGCAGATGATCTTATCATCCCGATCCAGCCCAAAATCATGGATTTTTCGTCCGGCACGGAAATGATGCCGATTGTCCGCGCGGTGCAGGAACGGAGCAATCCGAATCTGCGTATCGTTGGGTCGGTACTGACCATGTTCGATAACACTACGACGGCCCGCGACATCCATACGCTTTTGAAAGAGAGTGAGGATTTTGCTGCCCTGCACCCGTTTGACGCCTCCATCAGCCGGTTGAAAGAAGCCGGAGAGGCCCCCGGTCTGCATGTGAGTTGCGTCAGCCGCGAAAAGAGCAAAATCGGGCAGCAGTATCAGGCAATCGCGAACGAATATCTCGCCAGAAAGGAGTCGTAAGCGTGGCGAAAAAGTTTGACTTAAAGGCAACGGCTCTCGGTCGTGTGACGGAAAGCAGCGCCGACGAAATAATGATCGGCGCGCTTACCGGCAAGCCCAGTAACGATAAGGTGGTTGTAAAGCTTCCGCTGTCCCTGCTTGACCCATATCCATTGCAGGAGGAAGCGTATCCGGTACAGGATGGAGATTACGAGGCCAAAGCCGAGAGTATGTCCAAACTTGGACAGCTGGATCCGATCCATGTGGTACGGGCGGCCCGAGGCCGTTATCAAATCCTTGCTGGCCATCGGCGTGTGGGAGGCGCAAAACTCCTGGGCTGGACGGAGATCGATGCCATCATCGACGATGTGTCTCCCAGTATTGCCGAAGCTATTTTTCACGCGACCAATCTTGAAAGCCAAGAGTTGATGCCCAGCCAGAGAATGCGGGGATATATCGCTATCGAACAAGCCCTGGCGAAAGAACAACATTCCAGTGGCACACCGATCGATACGCTGCGCACCACATCGGCTATTTCGGAGCGCACAGGGGATGACCGGCGAAAGATTCAGAGATACAAGCGGTTGGAAAAGCTTTCGCCGGAGCTGCTTGCCCTGTTGGATGCAGGAGATATTACCTTTGTTGCAGCGTATGACCTGTCCTTTTTAAACCCGGAGGAACAGCAATCCGTGTATGCGGCCATGAACCAGTCCGACAGCGGCACGATCTCACCGAAACAGGCATCAAGCCTGAAAAATCTGAGCGGGGCCGCACTGCTGACGCCAGCACGTGTAACCCGTGTCCTGATCCCTGCAGCTGACGGCGCGGAGCTACCCACTGTGAAAGCAACTCCGAGCACCATCCCCGGCAACGTCTCCAAAAAGGCACGAAAAACTGTAAAGAAGATCAAGCTGCCATGGAGCAACCTGTATATGTTTTTTCCAGCCGAAGTGACTGATGCCGAGGTGGAGCAAACCATTTACGATGCTCTTGACGCATATACAAGAAAAAAAGATTGCGAGGAAGAATAAGCTATGTTTCAACATTTATACGATGAATGGCTCACCAAATTATCCGAAAAGGCCGCTCATTTGAGCGGCCTTTTTCCAAATATTGTCGTCCAGGAGGGCGCGGTTGAAAAACCTCTGCGTGATTACAGCGTCAGTGAACAGGCTGCGATATTATGTGCCTACGGTGATCTCACGGAGGATGACGAGGGCGAGGAATTTCCGGAGGAATGAGTGCGTGCACAAATTTTTCCTGAAGAAGATCGGATCAGGAACGCTGCAGCGTTCGGTTTGTGCACAACTTTATGATTATAGGGAGGAACCACATGAAACATCGAAAACTATTATTGATCGGGTGCAGTCTGGGCGTCGTATGTGCGATTTTGGCCGCTGCCCTGCTTTTCTGGCCACGTAGGCAGCAGCCACTCAACGATAGGTCTGTTACCGTCTGTTCCACTTCCAACAGTTCCAGTGAGGCTCAATCTGCTGTTTCATCGACGGCTGCGGCGCAGTATATGGAGGGACAGGTCGGGTGGCTGACCGTAGAGGGGACGGAGATTGACAACGCCGTTATGCAGGCAGGAGACAACGACTATTATCTGCGCCGCAACGAATACGGCGAGGATGATGTGTGGGGCTGCTACTTTATAGATTATGCCTGCTCACCGAGCAGCCAGAATCTTGTGATTTACGGACACAGCCTAGATGACAGCACAGAGGCGCAGCGCTTCTCGCAGCTCAAGCGTTTCTCCGATCCGGAGTGGGCCGCACAGCACCACATGATCCAGCTGGAGTATAACGGCCAGCGCATGACCTATGAAGTTATCTCGGCGGGGCTTGCCGATGCCACTACGGATACCATTGCCATTGTAACCAACCCTGGCATGGAGCAGGCGCAACAGATCATTGACGCGGCGCTGGAGCGCTCCGATGTACAGTTTGAGGCCGACAAATCAGTCGACCCATTATCCCGCATTCTAACGCTCGCTACTTGTACAACCAACAGCGGCACACGATATGTTGTTACCGCCATTCAAACATCGGGGGATGATACAAATGCAGCTGATTGAATGTCCAGTACTGCTGGAGCATCTGGGAAATGATCCACGCAGCGTTCTATGCCTGGACATCGAAACGACCGGGTTCTTTGCACATGACGACGAAATCCTGTCATTGTCCATCATTGACGGTACGAATGCAGTAAGGTTTCACAGCTATTTTTGTCCGGAACACAACGACAGCTGGCCGGAAGCAGAGGCTGTAAACGGTATATCGCCTGCCTCAGTTCGCCAGGCTCCGCTACTTAGAGAGCGTAAGGCGGAAATCGACGAACTGCTTGTGTCCGCACATGCGCTTGTCGGTTACAACCTTTGCAGCTTTGACTTGCCTTTTATGGAGGCGTCCGGCATCTGCTGTCCTGATACGGCGGTTTGCGATGTGATGCTCGATTATGCCTTTGTAAATCATGAATGGGACGATGGTTACGGCGACTGGAAGTGGCAGAAGCTTACTGCCTGTGCGGCCAATTACAATTATCCATATCAAGCCCATAACAGCCTGGAGGATGCCAGGGCAACCCTTTATTGCGCGCGAAAAGTCGCGGAAAGCATGGTTGCCATCAACCAGGCTTTCCAGCGCATGAGTGACCCGGCGATTCAGCCATAGATTTTTATATGGTGGAGATGATGATAATGCTCACTGCATTTTTTATTAGCATGGCAGGTTTCATGCTGATTGTGTACAGTTGCCTGATAGTAGCCAGTAATGCCGATGACCAAACGGAGCAGGCACAGGCAAATAACGAAGAACACTTTGTAGAGAAAGGACGGATCGGCCATGGCGGAACGGATCAACGTGCTCTTTATCGCCCCAAAACAGCCCCCGTGTGTAAGACAGATCGTAAATGATCTGCGTTCTAAGCAGGAGTTGGTCGAGGGTCGCATTGAAATTGTCCGACCGTTTGACAACAGCATCGTTGCCGTCTGTAACGACGAAGGACTCATTAATGGAATGCCCTTTAACCGTGAATTGAATGATGGCACTTTTATTTTTGGGCCAATGTTTTTGTGCAAAGAGAGACTTGGTGAAGATGGCTATCAATTGGACGGGTTGAACGAGACAGAACTGGTACGCTATCAAAAGCGGTTTGAAAAGCCGGAAGTGCTGGTGAATTGGGGCGGTCATTACATGGCATTACCTATGGCTTTATTCAGCGAAGATTTAGGCCCTGATTTGTAAATATCGCAATACCCAGGTGGAGGTGCGACATAATGTCGCACCCTTTATTTCACTTTAATATCGGGGGAGTAAATTTGGATCATATCGGGAACTGGCAATGGTGGACCGGTGTGCTGATTGCGGTCATCATTGCAGGCTTTACAGGGTTTGGGGTCGGATACGCTTTTTGTAATCAAACATCAAAATGGCTGCTGGACAGTACCGCCTGGGAAAAGAAACATCCAAGCGAATCTTCTGCGGACGCGGCAATAGTTCCAGCCCCGGTAGTATCCTCCTCTAAGCCGCGCAAAACTGTACTCGGTCGACTGAACGCGAAAACGAAAGATCACAAATCATAATCAGCAAAATGACGATTGTTTTTCAGAGCCTTTCAGGCTATAATAACAATACCAGCATACGCAGAAAGAGGAACAACTATGGCGCTCACAAAAGAAGATTTACAAGCAATCGCGTCTTTGATCTCACAATCTGAAAATAGGATTATGACCTACATTGAATCTCATGTGGAAAAGGAAATCCATCAGATCGCGGACGGGCATAAAATGCTGTATGAAAAGGTGGACAGGGAGTTCAAGGAGATCCACGAGGAACTTGACGAACTGAAAGGGACGCAGGCTGCACAGGAGTTTGTGATCACACGCAGACTGAAACAGGGTTGAACAGAATCAGTGCATTGGGAGGGCGGCATAATGCCGCCCTTTTTGTATATAGACAATCATCATCATATTGGCTATAATGAAGCCGACAAGGAGGAATCCAGCATGAAAAAGAAAATGACAGCAGCCATTTGCGCGCTGGCGATGCTGGCTTTGAGTGCCTGCGGCGCGTCCGTGACGGAGATCACGCTGCCGGAAAGCATCGAGCTTGCGC